>Ga0256829_1000106_pt1 | contig 109807 bp, 92 predicted proteins | sample 131447metaG_FD_185979 | JGI IMG/M metagenome (GOLD analysis project Ga0256829, IMG submission 185979) | Hydrothermal vent microbial communities from Lau Basin, Pacific Ocean - 131-447 | ecosystem: Environmental > Aquatic > Marine > Hydrothermal vents | place: Pacific Ocean: Lau Basin... | reverse complement strand
ATGGAATATATATTTGAAGCCAGTTTTCACTATTTTTATCAGAAGTATGATTAACTGTAGTTAAATCATCATCTATTGCATTAGATGCAGGTTGAAAATAATAGTAAGAACTTGATGTTCCTTGTGTAGCAATTCAAAATTTATGAGCAAGTTCTGGATAGTTATTTTTTTCACATTCTATTTTTTGAAAACTATCCAATCATAAATTATAAATAGCTCATAAAAATCACTTCTTTTTTACAAAATTATAAAACTTACATACTAAATCATTGTTTCAAGAAATATAATCAATATTAAAAACTTGCTTTCAAGCTTGTTTTACTTTGTTTAAATATTGTAATTGCCAATTTTTATCAGTATCTAATCTTTCTTTATTATTTAATGAAAACAAACTTTCTGTAAGTTGACCATTTATCAAATCTAAATATCAAATTTTTTCTACAAGTGGTAAACCTCCATTTGGAATAATTGCTAAATAATCTCACAAATGTTGTCTAATTTTTCAAACAAAATTTACCATTTTATTATCTGCATCAGAAATTCATTTATACCATGACCAATATCAATATGTGTCAAGAGTATCTAAAATTACTCCATCATATCATTTAGATTTAATGTTTTTTATTTCATTAAAAATAATATCTTGCCATCAACTAAGCCAATATTTTACATAATAACTATTCCATTTAGGATTTTTTTCTCATAACCAATCAGGAGATTTATTTGTAAGTTTTCATTTTGAATCTATCCAAGAAGAATCCCAGTATTTTCTATAAGGTTCTGCTTCTCAAATACTTAGGTAAGCAATTATTATATTTCAATTTTGTTTTAATTGTCATAATTGTTCTCAAGTAAGTTTACTATCACTTGGATTTACAAAAATAGTAGTTCAAGTTAAAGTTTTTAATTGTTCAAATTTAGCATTTTGTAATTGATAATGAAATTTTCTTTTTGAAAGTAAAGTTTTATCTATAATATTTTGAATTTCTCAACTTCAAGTTCTATGTCAATTTTCTTTTATATATTTATCTTGTGCTTGACAAAAAGGATTATATATTCATTTTCAAATAATTTTGTTTTCATCATCAATTTGTTTATAAACTCAAGAAAAACTTTGATTTTCATATTTATAGAAATTAGCAAGTCATAATTTTAAAATTGTATAACCATAAGTTCCACTAGAAGTTAGATTATTATTATTTGATAATTTTATAAATCTAAGTTTTCTTCAATATTTATCTGTAGGTTTTGCTAAGTTATCTTTGTAAAATCACAGTGTTTTTCATGATAAATATTTTATAGCATATTTTTTAGCAGAAATTCCACAACCATAGTATTTATAGTTTTTAATTCATCAAAAAAGATAACTTTCAGGAGTATCTATTCATAAAATTCTTACTTTAAAATCAGTTGTTCATGTAGATACATAAACTGTATCTCAGTCAATTATTTTAGTAATTTTTCATTTAAAATCTAAATTTGTATTAGCATAACTAATAGATATTATGCTATTTAAAACTAGAAATATTAATAATATTAATTTTTTCATATATTATTATAATGTAAGTTTAAAGTTTATAATATTTGTTAAAAAATGGAACTATTCAACTTAAAAAAGCAAGTACAAATTGATCTTTTCTTGTAAGCATATCATCACTCCAATGTGCAAAAGCTCATCATTTTTTTGATGCATTTTCCTGTTTTGTAGCTTCACTTAATACTGGTCATAATTCAAGATTTTCATCATATATTTTTTTTCTAAAATATTCTGGAACTTCCATTTTATTTGAAAATCAATAATGTCAGTTTCAAGAATTATCTAAAATATAAACTACTCAAAATAAATATGCTTTATCTCAAATAATAGTAGTTCATCACTCCATTCAAATATAAAAATCAGCTTTTACCTCTTTTTTACAATTATTAGCTCTATTATAAGCTCAAGCCATATTTTCTTCCTCTGAAACAGGCATATCTGAAATATCTGAATTTACTTTTAATGGAATTATTTCAATGTCTTTTCATTTAAAATAAACACATTTTTTAATAGCTTCTTCTATAGCTGCTACTTTAGGTGGAGATTTTGTTCAAATTGCTATTTTCATAATTTTTTAAATTATTTATTTAAAATTTCTTTAATTTTTTTTATAATATTTTCTTCATGTTCAATAATTTTTTTACACTCAATGCATTCTCTTTGAGATTTAGTGTTTATTTGTTCTCTTTTAATATATTCTCAAATTATTCTTTCAGATGCTTCTTTTTCATTTCTTAAATCATCTAAGATTTCATCTTTTTCTTTTTTGGAAATATCTGGATTTTTTAATTTTTCTCCTAGATTTTCTATATAAGTTAACATATTTTTAAAGTTTAAATTATAAATATTTATCAATTTCTAAAATACTTTTTATTTTATTTTCATTTTTATTTCATTTTATTCAAACTCTTATAAAATCAATTCAAGATTCAAGTGCAAATATTTTATCCATATCTCAATCTCAAATATATAAAGCTTTTTTATAAAAGTATTCATCTCAAGATAATTCTTTAAAAATTTCTAAATGTTGTTTTCATTTTAAAATTTTATCACTTCAAATAATTTTTTCAAAATATTTATCTATTGATCAATCTTTTAATGTTTGTTTTGCAAATTTTGTAGAGCTTCAGGTTGTAAGAAATATTTTATATCAATTTTTATATAATTCTTTTATTTTTTCTTGTACTCAAGGAAAAAATTTAACTTTATCTCTTAGATTTCATAATATTTTATATATTTTTTTAGTTTCTTTATCTGCTATTTTTTTATCTTGAAAAATATTTTCTAATTGTTCTTGAAGACTTTGTCATTGAGAATTCTCCATATAATATCTAGCTGTATCATATAATTCAGGATAATTATCTAAAAAATAATCTTCAATTATATCAAGTATTTTATGAGTTGAATTGATTAAAGTTCAATCTAGATCAAAAATTATGTATTTATATTTATTCATCATCTATATTTTTTAAGATTAATTTATTTATTTTTTCTATTGGTTTTTCCCATAAAAATGCATCATGTCAGGCTTGTATTGTACATGGTCAGCTTTTTAAAACTTCTATTTTTGTTTTTCAATCATCTCATCTTTTTTCTCTTAACTGCTTTACTTTATTGAAATATTCTTGCATTGATTTTGTTTCAAATAAATTATCATCTTCTATACTTATTATAATTAAATTTATTTTTTCACTAATTTTTTTTATATATTCTTCAGGGGCAATTCTTTTAGCATCTACAATTGTTTGAGATAGTAATATAAGACTTGATAGAGAAAATCTTTTTTCAAATTTTTTACCTTCATTTTTAAAATAATTCATCATATTTTCTTTTGCTTGTTCAAATGAGTTTAATTCATTTTGATGTTTATCAAAATAAAATTTATCAAAAAATTTAGGATTTAGAAATTTTAGAAAACCTATTTGTCTAACTACTTTCATAGCTTTTTTATTATTCCATTTTTCTATAGTTTCTTTTACTTCTATTATTGTTTCAATAATTAAAGCATCATAAAGTTTTGATTTTCATTTAAGTGTTTCTAGATTTTTTTCTAATCTATTACTTATATCTTCTCTTTTTTTTATAAAATCAACTTGTATACTAAAAAATTCTTTTGCTTCTAAGGTTGGAGCTATTGGTCAAGCAATAGGTATAAGGTATTTTGGTTCAAGTTCTTTATCAAAAGCCCAAGTATGTATATGTCATCATCAATTTGATCATCAAATTAGGATATCAATTTTTTCAATTCAAATTAATTTCAAAGCTTTTTTCCAAGCTTCTACTTGTTTTTCTGCAGGAACAGGGTAGAAGTTTAAATTATGTTTATATGGTCAAGTACTGTCATAAGGTCATCAAAAATAATCTAATCATATAACAATATTTTTATTTGGATCCAGTACTCTTCAAGTTTTTCAATAAAAGTTTGCCCATCATTCTCATTGGCTAGCTTTTGAAGCAAAAAGTCTAGCATTTCAAGTTAAAGCTGGGATTACTACAATTATATTTTTTTGAGTATTAGTTAATTCAGTAATTGAATTAACTCAATAAATACTATATCAAACTTTTGCATCTTCTATTATTTTCTCTTTATTATTTTTATGTAATTTAAAATCACCTATATTCATTGCTCAATAAATATGGGGAATATTATTTTTTTCTAATGAAGAATTATCTATTTTATTTTTATTCATTTTTATAAAAAAATCATAATATATTAATAATATTATGATTTTTTTATTTTTTTAGTCAATATTAACTATTTGTTTTTGCAATTACTTCTATTTCAATTAAAGCATTTTTAGGTAGATTGCTGACTTCTATTGTACTTCTTGCTGGTTTTAAAACAAAATAATCTTTATAAACATTATTTACTTTGTCAAAATCAGCTATATTTTTTAGGAATATAGTTGTTTTTACAACATTTTTTAAACTTAAATTGTATTCTGATAATACTCATGCTATATTTCTACACACTTGTCTTGTTTGTTGTTCTATATCTCATTTTATTAATTCCATTGTTTCAGGATTTAATGCTATTTGCCCAGAACAAAATACTAAACCATTTATTCTATATGCTTTACTATATGGTCATATTGCATCAGGAGACTTAAAAGTAATTTTTTTATGATTTTCTATTACTTTAGGTTCATTTTCTTCTTTTCTTGTTGAAAAAATTAATGTCATAATATTTTATAATTAATTATAATCTTTATCTTTAATATATTATAATATATTTATACTAATAAATCAAAATAAAGTTCATCATTTGTTACATCTTTGTATTTAAATCAAAGTTTATTCATTTTTTCTTCTATTGTTTTCCAATGTTTTTTATTATTTGTTTTTATTCAAATAAATACAGGTGCAGTATTTTTTGCTGATTTTTTTAGATATTCAAATCTTTCAATATCATCTCAGTCTCATAATACATTTAAAAAATCTTTTAATGCTCAAGGTCTTTGAGGAAAAGAAACTAAAAAGTATTTTTTCAATCATTCATATTTTAAACTTTTTTCTTTTATTTCAGGTAATCTTTCAAAATCAAAATTTCCTCAAGAAATAACTATAACTACTTTTTTGTTTTTTATTTTGTCTTTTAAATCTTTTAAAGCATCAGTTGTTAATGCTCAAGCTGGTTCTACAACAATTCAATCTTCTTTTAGGTAATCAAGTATTGTTGTACATACTCTATTTTCAGGACATTCTATTATTTTTAGATTTTCTTTTTTACATATATTAAATGTAAGTTTTCATTCTTTTTTTACTGCAGCTCAATCAACAAAGGTATCTATATGCTCTAATTGAATAAGTTTTCATGATTTTAAACTTTCTTTCATAGCTTTTGCTCATACTGGTTCAACTCAGATTATTTTTGTTTTTGGTGAAAATAAATTTTTGGCTATTATTTGTCAACTAATAAAACCTCCTCATCAAATAGGACATATATAAAAATCAGGATTTATTTCTTCAAAAACTTCTAATCATACTGTTGCTTGTCATTCTATAACTTTAGGGTCATCAAATGGATGAATATATGTTGCATTTGTTTTGTTTTGAAAATCTATACTAGCATTTAAAGCATCATCAAAAGTATCTCAAATTAAAACAACATCAATATAATCTCATCAAAATTTTTTAGTTTTATATACTTTTTGTTCAGGAGTGGTGATAGGCATAAAAATAGTACCTTTTATTTTTAAATGATTACAAGTTATTGCAACTCATTGAGCATGATTTCATGCACTAGCACAAACTACTCATGCTTTTTTTTCTGTATCAGATAAACTAGAAATTTTATTAAAAGCTCATCTTATTTTATAAGATCTAACTGGTTGTAAATCTTCTCTTTTTATATAAATTTCTGCATCATATAATTCACTTAATCTTTCAGATTTAATTAATGGAGTTGTTTTTATAAAATCTCAGAAATTATGTTTTGTTTTCAATATAGAATCAGTTGTAATATTTTTCATTTTACTTGAATTATTGTTAATATTTTTGTTATTATAATTTATTTTTTGAATTTTCAATTTTTAATCATACTCTTTTTAATATTTCTTTTAAATTAGAATATTTAGGACTAAAGAATCTAGCTCAATTTATACTATCTTTTATTATAAAATTATTATAATATTTACTATTTTTGTTCCATAAATCAGGTAATTTAGATAGTCATAATATATAATATTTTTTTGCTGTATTTTTATCTTGTTTTTCCCAGTATAAGTCTCAACAAAAAAACATATTTTCAACACTAGCTATATTTTTTGTTAATTGTTTACATCATTTATCAATATTTCAAGAAAAATAAATATATGATTTATAATATAGTTGAGTTTTTATTTTTGAATATTTTAATCATTCTTGATATTTTCAATTTTTAAAATAGTTATTTGGATTATACTTAAATACACTCTCTATATTATGTATTTTTCAAAATTTTATTAAATTTTCTGATTTATATAATTTATATGATAAAATCATTCATAGAATAGATATTATTAATATTAAGTATACTATATAAATATTATATTTATTTTTATTTCAGTTTTGAGTTATTATTCATAATGATATAATAATTATTATTAAACTACTTATTGAAGAGAAATTAAACATTAAAAATAGTAATGCTAGAATAATTGATGTTTTGTAAATAGAATTGTTGTTTTTTAATAAATAATAAAATCAATAAGATAATAATGATAAGCCAAGTATTCAACTATTATATAAAAATTGTAATATAATATTATGAGCTCTGTCTGCTGTAAATCATATATTTTCAAATATATATAAAAAAGGACTCTTGTTTTTATCAAATACTAAATTTAAAGTTTCAAATCAATGTCAGATTAATATAGTTTTTATATTTTCAAAACTTATATTTATTACAGTTGTCCATATAAAAAATCTTGATAAGAATGAATGTAACTTAGAAAAACCAAAATTATAAAAAATTAGAAATATTACTAGTATAGAAAATATAATTGTTCAATATAATATAGTATTTTTATATTTTTTATTTATATTTTGAATTATAAAATATAATGTATATATAGTTAATATTATTATAGCTGTTAATGATTTTGTTAATAATAAAGTTGTTATTGTTAATATGGTAATTATATAATTTAAATCTTTATTTATATTAAAAGTATTTTTGTATAATAAAGGTATAAAAATCAATAAATATAATGCTAGATAATCAGGATGTCAAAAAGTTCAAAGTGCTCTATTTGATAAGTTTCAATAATTGAAACTAGGAAAGTATAATTGCCATATAGCAATTATACTACTTAATATTAGTCATATAATAGAATATTTTAATATTTTTTTAACTTCTTTTTTAGGTGAGTTTAATAAGATTAAATATAATCATATTAAGTTTAAATACATTATAAAACTATGAGCTTTTGTTGTATTTCATATAAAAGAGATATAAGGAGAAATTGAAAAGTATGTTGAAATAGAAAAAGAAAGAATTATTAAAAAAATTAATTTTGGTATTATTATCTTTTTTTTATTTATAAAAATATATATTGAAAATAATGATATTATTATACTTGATAATATATTGAAATAGATTACTTTTGTAAATTCATAATTTCATGATACATTTAATCATAAATGAATTCAAAATAAATCAAATAAGCTAGAATTTATTAAAGGAATACTAATAACTAAAAATATTAATAAAAATTTTATTATTTTGTTTATCATATTATTTATAAAGAAATATTTTTTTTATTATATAAAAAAAGTAAAAATAATAAATTTATTTTTACTTTAAAATTCTTTTACCATATATTCTCATTTTAAACTATATCCTCTTTTCTCATAGTATTGTCTTACTCATACTCAGGCTATTACAGCTATTTTTTTGTATCAATTTTCTAATGCTAATTCTTCAGCTTTTGTAATTAATTTTTTTCAAAAACCTATATGTTGTCCAAAATTAGTTCATTTTTCCTTTATTCAAAGTTGATCTCAAAAAGTATGAATTTCTCTAATTAAGGCACATCATTTTAATTCAGGAAGAATATTTAAAATATCTTTATTTTCTTTACTAGGTATTCTTAATCTAAGTAAACTAAAAATAGTTTTATCTTCTGAATCTTCAAAAGTTAAAAAATATTCTTTTCATTTTGAAGCTTCATATTCTACTATATTTAAATTTGCTTTTGTAGGGTTATTTTTTTTATCTTTTAATTCTCTGTGTTGAATATCTATTAATTTTGCTCATTTTTCTTTTACTCTTTGTTCTACAAGTTGTCTTAAATTTGCTATTTTTGAACCTTCTAAAATTTGATTTGCTGGTATATCTCTATATGTCCTATTTAGTCTTACATATTCTGGAATCATTATTTGAAGGTCTGCTGTTAAATCTATAAGAGTTTCATCATCATAAGCTTTAAAATTTCATGATTTCCATATTTCAGTTAATTCTGATTTATCTGTTACCATCATTGGATAGATTTTTAGTTCATCAGGTCTGAAATCTGGATTATCAAAAACTTCTTTTAAAGCTTTTTTATCAAGTTCTGGAGTAGAACCTAAAAGATTTGGCATCATGTGTGCTACAACCTTAAATCAAGCATCTTTTAGTATTTGTGTGGCTTTTATTGATTCTTTATTTGTGTGTCCTCTTTTGTTAAGTTTATTTATTTCATCAATAGTTGTTTGATATCAGATTTCAACTCTTGTAATTCAATATTCTCTTAAACTTTTTATTTCTTCTAATGTTACCCAATCAGGTCTTGTTTCAATTGCTATTCAAATAACCCTAAGTCTTGAAGTTTCATTTATTTTTTTTGCTTCTTCTAATGATTTAGATAATTTTGCTTTATATCATTCTTTTAATTTAAAAGTAGCAAATTTATCATTTTCTAGATTTGTTTTTTCTAGATATTTTTTCATATTATCATATGTATTAAAAGCATCATAAATAGCTTTCATAAACATATCTCTATATTTTTTGGGATAAACTGACCAAGTTCCACCAATAATTCTTACATCATTTTTTTCTATAGTATGTCCTGTAATTTCAAGTGCTCTAAGTCTATTATGAATTTGCATTATAGGATCAAAGTTGTTTAATACAGCTCTTTGAACAGCTGGTTCATCAGGAATATATGATTTAGGTAGACCTTCAAAAGTTGGACAATAAATACATTTTCAAGGACAACCAAAAAAATCAGTTAAAAGAGATATAACTGTGATACCACTTAAACTTCTTACTCATCTTTTTCTTAGTATTTTTTTGAAGAATAAGTTTTCTTCTAAAGTTCAATCAGCTATTAATTCTTCATATCTTTCAATTAGTTCAATAGATTGAAAAGGTTTTGCTATTTTATATTTTTTATAAATTTCATTTTTTAGTTTATGAAAATCATCCTTTGAAAAATTTTCAGGATCTTTTTTAGTAGTTTGAAGTCAAGTTTTTAAAAGCTCATCAAGTATTTTAGTTTTATTTTCTAATTGAGTAATATTTACCATAAAATATATTTAAATTTAAATTTTTGTTATTATATAAATTATTTTAAGAAATAAAAGTAATTCTTTTAAAAATAGAATTACTTTTTCTTTTTTTCTTTTTTCTTTATTTCTTTTAATATATGATCAATCTCCTTTTGTAGTTTTTCATTTTCTTTTTTTAATTCTTCTTCATCTATGTTTTTCAAAATTGTATAAAAATTTTTTGTTTCAATTATATCTTTAAAATCATTTAAATCATCTTGTGTAAAAGCTTCTTGTTTTTTGATTTTATTAAAAAATGGTTTTAATATTTCTTTTTTATATCAAAATAATATTTGTATTTGTTCAAGTATAGCTTCTAGATATATATCTGATTTTGGTAAATCATAGTTGTAGTAATCAAAATAATTTCTTGTATTTTCAAAATTTATATTTTCTAGATATTGATTAGTTAATGTTAATCTAAAAAAATCTTTTATATCATCATCTGTTAATTTTTCTAAATTTAATAATCTTCTTTCTAAATCTTGTTTTTCTTTAATTAATATTTTTATATTTGATTTTAAAACTTTTATTTCATCTTTTTTTAAATTTATAAATGCTTTATTTATTTTATTATTTTCAATTGATTTTAATTCTTCTTTTATTTGTATTATTTCTTGATTTATTTGAGTTATTTCTTTTGAAATTTTATTTATAATTTTATCTTGCATAAAGATAATTATTGCACTTAGAGAGTTATTATTTTTATATAAATTATAGTTTGTTATATAATTTATAAATGCTAAAGTTAATTCTCATTTTTCTTCTAGATAATTTGCATACAATAATATATATTTTGTATCAATATAAGTTAGATTTATATATAAAGTATTTTCATTTAGTATCTTACTATTTATTTTTTTACAAGCATTTATATAAGATAATATCAATTTATCATTTGAGGAATAATTTTCATAATTTAATTCAAACATATAAATTATTTGTCAGTATTTTTCATATTTTTCTTCTTTTGTTTTTGAGAGTTCTGCTGTTTTTTCAAGTCAGTAAAATACATTTTCTGGATCATTGTTTATATATGCTAGATTATATAAATTTTCATATGCTTTTTTGATTTTTTCTTTTTTATATTTTTCTGTTTCTGGTGCTATATTTGTTTTTTTATATAATTCTGCAATTTTTTTATGTAATTTATAATTTCATTTAAAATAACTTTGTGTTCAAGATTTATAAGAGCTAAGTGATTCTGAATATAATCATATATTTTTATAGAAATCTCAGATTATTCAATAAAGTTCTTTGTGTCATCATTGTTTTAATTTTATTCTTTTTCAATTTTCATCATAATGAAAATCATCTACAAATTGAAAAATATCTTCTTCAAGATTTTCTAAATTTTCTTTTAAAAACTTTTCTTTATCTTCATTTGATTTTAATTTATTATATCTTTCAAGAAAATAATTTAATTGTTGGTCTACATAAATTGTTATAGCTTCTTTTTTTTCTCAAGTTAATGCAGATTGTTTATTATATTTTATGAAATTATTATTGTCTCAGATTGTTGAATAAAAAAGTCATTTATAATATTCTCATATTCATTTTATATCTAAGTTATTTAATTTACTAATTATTAAATCAATATATTCTAAATACTTATTTTTTTTATTTTCATCAATTGATCAATCTTGTTTAAGTACTTGATATGAATTTTTACTTATTGAATTAAGAACTTCTATATATAATTCTTTTAATATTTCTTTTTTTTCTTTATCTTCAATAGATGAATCATAACTTATTACAACTTCTTTAAGTATAAAATTTTCAGCTTTTTCTAATTCACTTATTGTTTCTTTTAAGTTTCCAAGATTTGATAATGCATTAATTTTTGTTTTAATTAATTCTAGTTTTAATAAGTCTCATTTTAGTATATTTTCTTTTTCTATTTTTGAAATAATACTATCAACTTCATTTTTTACTTTTAATGCATCTGTTTCTACTATTTTATTTAGATTTTTTAGTTGAGTTTCAAGTTGTTCTATTTGGTTTAATATTTTTTCCATAATATATTCTTTAGTAAATTGAAAATATTTTAAAATCATTTTTTAAATAGTCAAGTTAAAGTAGTGTATATTTTTTTATTTTAAATAAAAAAAGTATATTATATAAGTATAACTTTTCTTACTTTTCTAACTTTTGTAAAAAAATGAAAGAAAAAAAATGTGAAATAAAACTTTATTGAACTGTTACTGTATGACCTAAATGACAATTAGTTATTCCTAAAGAGATTAGAAATAAACTAAAAATAAAACCAGGGGATAGTATTACTGTTTTAATGAAAAATGATAAATTTATTGGTTTGGTTAGAAATGAAGATATAACTGAGCTTATGGAATATGTTAATAATGAAAAAAAAGATTAATTTTATTAAAAATAATTATAATAAAAAATGAAAAAAATATATTTATTACTTACTTTGTTATTGTTTTTGTATTCTTGTTCTAATGAAAAGTGAAATAATGTTGTTAATAATAATATAAAATGAGAAAATAAAATACAATGTAGAAAAGCTTTTAGCTTTTGAAGTATAGATAAAAATAATTTACATTTAAAATGAGTGGTTATTAGTGATGAAATAAAAAATATAACTTCTCCTATTCCAGGTATTATTAGTTATTTAGATTGTAATCCTGGAAATAAAGTTAATAAAAATACTATTATTGCAAAAATAACTCCTGATTTTAATAATCCAAATATATCAAATTTAGTTATTCAAAAAAATAGTTTAATTAATCAAAAAAACAATATAGCTTCTTTGAAACAAAATACAATATTTAATTTTAATAATCAGATTTCTGATATAAAAGGACAGATTACTATTTTAAAGAAAAATATAGAATTATCAAAAAAATCTAGTTTATTAAATAAACAAGATTTAAATAAACAAATTAGTTGATTAAAAGATACTATTGATTCTTTAAATAAAAATTTAGACTTGTTAAAAAAATCAAAACAGGACTCTTTAAATAAAATAAATATTAGTAAAAAAACACTTCTAACAAATATAAAAAATACACTAGGGGATAATTTAATTCAAATTGATACTGTTTTTTGAATTACTTCTGATTATCTTCATAAAAATGATACTTTTGAAGCTTATTTGTCTGTAAAAAAAACATCACTTATTAATGAAATAAAAACTAATTTTTATCTTGTTAATAATAAAACTAAAGATTTATCTAAATTGGATGATAATGAAATATCATTATTGTTATGAAATTTTATAAAACTTGATGAACTTGCTCAAGATGCTATGAATAATTCAGTAGCAAATATTAGATTGCCTCAAACAAAAATTGATTGATTATATAAGACTTTTTTAAATTATACAAAAAGTATAACTACTCTTAAATCTTCTTGGGATTCAATAGAAAATTCTATAAAAACAACTAATACAAATTATGATACACAAATTACAAGTTTAGAAAATCAAATAAACTCTAGTAATACTACATTGAAAAATTTACAAACAAATAAAATATGATCTATAGATACTTGATTAGAATTACAATTATCTACATTGGATAGTCAGCTAAAAACTTTACAAACAAATTTAAATAATTTAGAAATAAATAAAAAGAATCAAATTTTAAATTTAGATAATCAATTAATACAATTAGAACAAAGTATAAAATCAATTAATTCAAATTTGAGTGTAAAAACTATATATTCAAATGTAGATTGAGTAATAAATAAAAGAAATATATCAAGATGAAATACTATTGCTCCTTGAATCTCAATATGTCAGATTTTACCAGTTAAGAAATCATTGAAGATAAAAATATATTCACCTATAAAATTAAATTTATGAGATAAATTATTCTTTTATATTAATAAAAATAAATATGATATTTTTATTAAAAATTCTTTAATTTACAAAGATCAACTTACTCAAAATTATATTTATGAATCAAATTATTTAAATAATTTGGATATTAAGAATTGAGATATACTGGATTTAAGTTATGAAAGTAAAGATAAAAAAGAACATAAACAAACTGATATAAAAAATAAGATTATATCAGTACCTATATCTTATATAATTAATAAAATTAATTGAAATTTTATTAAAGTAATGACCAATTCTTGAGTTTTAGAAAAAGAGGTAAAACTTTGAGATATTAATTGAAAAAATATTGAAATAATATCTTGATTGAATTGAATAAATACTATTTGTAAATAAAAAAATATGCTAGTAAAAATACTAAAACATTTTAAATCTTTTATAATAATGCTGATGTTTTTATCAGTATTATTATGATTTTATGCTTTTAAAACTTTTCCTAAAGAAGCAAGCCCATCTATTAATGTACCATTTTTTACTATTAGTGTTATTTATCCTTGAGCTGATCCTGACACTGTAGAGAAACAAGTTGTGGAAAAATTGGAAAATAACTTATCATCAGTAACACAAGTAAAAGAAGTAAATTCTACTTCAGCTTATAATGTATGAGTTATATCAGTAGAATTTGATAGATGAAAAAATATAAGTGAAGCTTATAGTGATTTAAATTCAGTTATAGATAAAACAAAAGCAAATTTTCCAGATCAAGTAAAACAACCTATCCTAAAAAGAGTAGATGTTACAGATGTGCCAATATATACTTTTTCAGTTGTATGACCTTATTTACCTAGTGTTTTATATGATAAAATAAGATGATTAGAAGATAAATTACAGGCAACTTCTTGAGTTAGTGATGTTAATGTTATTTGATCTTATGTTCCCTGAGTAAAAATAAAATTTGATTATAATAAACTTATAAAAAATAAGATAAATTTTTCTTATGCTATTTCTCAAATTCAAACTTATTTAGATAAATTTCCTGCAGATAAAAAAGAGATTGATAGTAAATTATATACTTTTACATTGAGATCTTATCCTTCAGATTTTAATAAAATTACTAATTTTTTATCTTGATTATCTTTAATAAATAAGAATTGAAATACTTTATTGTTATGAGATGTTGCTAAAATAACAACTGGCCCATTTATGTATAAAAAGCAATCTTATTTAATGGATAAATGAAAGACTTATTCAAGTATTACTTATCAAATTAAAAAAGTTCCATGAGCTGATATATTGGATACAATTGATAAAGTTAAGAGTGAAATTAAAAAATATGGATTAACTTATAGTCCTTCAAATTATATAGCTAAGCAAAATTTTATTGAAAAACTTTTTTCATCAAAGAATAAAAATATAAAGATAAATAATAAAGATTTATGAAATTTATTTGTTTATGAAATTAATTCACAAAAAGAAAAAATAGATTCAACATATAAAACTTTTATATCAAATTTTTGGCAAACTACATTAATTATATTTTTTGTTATATTATTATTTATATGATTTAGAGAATCTATTTGAATTACCTTAGTTTTTCCATTGGTTTATTTGATAGCATTTGTTATATTAAAATCTATTTGATATACTTTTAATAATATAGTTTCTTTTTCACTTGTACTTACTCTTTGAATAATGGTTGATAACTTAATTGTTATTATTGAATGATTTGAAGAATGAGTAAAAAAATGATTAGAAAAATGGGATGCAATAGGATTTTCTATAAAAAATTATTGGAAACCAATTTTATCTTGAAATTTTACAACTATATCAATGTTTTTACCTATTGGTTTTATGCTTTCAGGTAAAATATGAGATTTTATGAAATATATGCCTGTTACTGTTGATATAGTACTACTTATTTCTATTTTTGTTGCTTTGGTTTTTCTCCCAATAGTTCTTAGTATGCTGAAATTTAAAATTAAAGTTAATAAAAATAATAAAGAAAATATAGAACATGAAAATAAACTTTTTTTATTTTTTGAATGATTTTTTAAAAAAACTATAAAGAATTATAAAAAATCAGTTTTTGCATTTATTTTATTATTTTTTGCTACAATATTATTGGCTAGTAAATTTTTGAAAGCTGATTTTTTACCACCAGTAGATACTAATAATATATATGTTAATATAAAATTTGATTCAGATGTTACTTTAAATGAAAATAAAAAAATAACTGCAAAAATAGCAAATATTATTGATAAATATTTTTCTAAAAAAGAACATTCTTGATTACTTGCTTATCAAAATATAAATATATGAGATTATAAGAGTTTAAATCCTTTAGATAATGTTGTTTATTGAAATTCTTTTAATCCTGATTTATCTTATATAAATTTAAAATTAACAGATAAAGATTTCCAAAGAGATTATGATTCTTATTTAATAAAAAATGATATATCAAAAATAATAGATAAAAATAAGATTAGTACTAAAATAAAAAGTTTAGAAATATTTATACAAAAATCATGACCAAGTTGATGAAAAGATGTAAATTTTTATTTAGTTTGAACTAATTTAAAAACATTAGTTGATTTTTATGATAAATTGGAACCTTTACTTAAAAAAATTAAATGAACTTATGATTGGTCAAATTCATTAGAATATACAAATTGAAAAATAGATATAACTTGGGATATATCTAAATTAAAACAATTTAATATAAGTTCAAAAGAATTAGATTTACTTATTGCAAGTATTCAAAGTTCTAGTAATTATGAACCAAATGGAGTTTTATTGAAAAGATTAGATGATTATTCTAGTGATTTAATTGATGTAAAAGCATATACTAAAATAGATTGAAATAATATACTTGATATTATAGTACCTTGAAGAGATATTTATATAAAAGATTTAATAAAAAAAGTAAAAATATGATGAGAAGTAAAAAATATTTCTCATTCTGATTGAGATTTAGTATTAAATGTTTGAGCATATAAAACTAAAGAAACTAGTTTATGAGAGGTTACTCCTTTTGTAGAAAAATATATAAATGATATTTCAAAAAATATTAGTTGAGTTCATCTTAAATATGCATGAGATGTAAAAGATATGCAAAATTCTATGAAAGATTTATTAAGAGCATTTTGAATTTGAATTATTTTAATGTTTTCAGTACTAGTTTTACATTTCTGAAATTTTAGGCAGGCATTTTTAGTATTATCAGTTATTCCATTTTTATTTATTTGAGCAGTATTATTACTTACTATTATATGATTACCATTTTCATTTCCAGCTCAACTTTGAATGTTTGGTTTGATGTGAGTATGAGTAAATGATGCAATTTTATTAATAGAAAGATTTAATAATGAAAAAGATAGCTGAAAAAAATATAAAGATAATGATGAATTAATTTTAAATATAGTAAAATCAAGATTTAAACCAGTGTTATTAACTACTTTAACTACAGTTTTGGGATTATTAACTTTAGCTGTAAAGGATGCATTATGGTGAAGTCTTGCTGTAGCATTTATTTGAGGACTTTTACTTGGAACATTTATAATTTTAGTTTATATTCCTGCTATGCTTAAGTGGGGATTAATAAGAAATAAAAAATAAAAATAATGAAAATTTTTTTAAAACATAAAATACAAAGAAAAATACAAATAATGTTGGTAATATTTTTACTTGTAAATATTGTATTGTTAAGTTATATAATAAATGATTTTATAAAATATAGTATACCATATTATTATATATTATTTATATTGTTATGATTTTGAATGTCATTATTTTTTAGAAAAGATAAAACTATAAAATGGGATTCTAAATTGGAAAAAGTCATAAAAAATACTGAAATTTCTACTTTTGTAATAATAATTTCTATTATATTAATTAGAAAATTTATTTTACCTGATGTATTAGAATATTATGGATTAGTTCATATCACTACTATTACATTAATAGTAACATTTTGATTTTTTTCTTGAAAATTGTATTTTATGTGGGATAAATTGAAAGATATTTTTCTTGATATAAATATAAAATAAAACTAATATTGTAAAAAACTAATATTTATATAAACTAGATATTAGTTTTTTATTTTATAAATATGATTTAATGATAGACACTAATAAAAGTATATTATTTTTTGATACTGAAACAACAGGTATTTTAAAAGATGATAGATGAAATATAACTTCAAATTGAAGTATGATTCAATTGGCATATAGGCAATTGAAAAATAAAGAAAAAAAAGATGAAAATTTATTTTTTATGACAGATACAAGAATTCAAATTTGATCAATGGCTGTTCACTGAATTTACCCAAAATTACTTAAAGAAAAAAGTAATTGAAAGTATTTAGATGATACATCTAGAGAAAAAATTTCAAAAGTTATGAATGAAAATATAATAGTTGCTCATAATATTGATTTTGATAGAGATGTTTTAGGAAAAGAGGGAATTAGCTATACTGATAAACAAATAGATACATTAAAAGTAGCAAAGATAATGTGGAGTGAATGAGTCCTGCATAATAGTTTATGAGAAGAACCTGAATATGTTAATTTACAATATTTAAGATATTTTTTTGAACTTTATGAAATAAATGATGCAGACTGAATAGCTGAATGTACTACTGCACATGATGCTTTTTGAGATGTAGTTGTTTTAGAAAATGTTTTTTATGCTTTATTTAATAGAATTAAATCAGAATTAAATATATCTGATGATGAAGTTTTAGAAACAATGATGGAAATGACAAAAAAAGAATTTATTCCTATAAAAACTATGAGAATTGGTAAATATAGATGAAAAAGTTTTGAAGAAGTTGCTAATATTGATAGATGATATTTACAATGGATTATTTGAGCTGATTTCTCTGAAGATATAAAATATACTTGTAAAGTATGGTTATGAATAACTGAAGATAAGAAATTTTTTAAAAAATAAAATAAAAATATAAGAATGATTCTCATTTTTATTTTATGAAATATATATCTAAAAAAACAAGTGATTTTTTAATATTTCACTTGTTTTTTGTTTTGTAAAAGCTATAATTTTATAGGTAAATTTATTATTTGCTAAATTACTTTTATATGTTAGGACTGTTAAAAAGTATTTGATTATTTTATTATAATTGATTTAAAAATTTAACTAATACTTCAAAAAAGTTGTGGATTTTAATTTTTGTAAAATCTACTATTATTTTGACTGTGTTATATTTATTTTTTCCTAATATTCTTGATAAGTATGATACTCCACAAGAAAAAAGTAATGTTGTAGCAAATAGTTTACTTAATGTAAATTAAGATTTTTTGTCTTAATTTTTTTATTTTTTAATGTTTATTCTATGTTTGGATGAATAGATATGTCTCTTGTAGATTGGTCTAGAGCTCAATTTGCATTGACAGCACTTTATCACTGGATTTTTGTTCCATTAACATTAGGTATAATTTTTATTATAGCTATTATGGAATGAATTTATGTAAAAACTGGTGATAAAAAGTGGGAAAAAACAGTAAAATTTTGGATGAAGCTTATGGCTATCAATTTTGCAATTGGTGTGGCTACAGGTATTATTTTAGAATTTGAATTTGGTACAAACTGGTCAAATTATTCTTGGTTTGTATGAGATATTTTTGGTGCACCTCTTGCAATAGAATGAATTATGGCATTCTTTTTAGAATCTGTTATGATGGCTGTTATGTTTTGGGGGTGGTGAAAAATGTCTAAAAAAGCTCATGTTAGAGTAACTTGGGCTACTGCAATTTGAACAAATCTTTCAGCTATCTGGATTTTATCTGCAAATGCTTGGATGCAATATCCAGTATGAATGAAATTTAATCCTGATTTAATGAGAAATGAAATGGTTGACTTTTGGCAAGTAATTTTTTCTCCTATAGCAATGAATAAATTTCTTCATGTAGTTTCTTCTTCTTATGTTTATGCTGCTGCTTTTATAATAATGGTTAGTTCTTGGTATTTATTAAAAGGTAGAGAAAAAGAATTTGCTAAAAAATCTTTAGTTGTTGCTTCAACTTTTTGATTTATAGCATCACTTGTTACTTGAATGACTTGAGATATTCATGCAAAGGAAATATCAAAACATCAACCAATGAAACTTGCTGCTATGGAAGCATTATATAATTGACATGAGTGAGTATGATTAAAATTGATGGCATTATTTTGAAAAGATAAAACTCCAGGAGAACCAGAAGTAAAATTAGCTCCTGAACTTCCTAAATGATTATCATTTCTTGCTTTTTCTGATGTAAATTCATTTGTTCCATGAGTAAATGATTTACTATATTGAAATAAAAATTATTATTACAATGAAGAGCAAGGAAAATATTTAAAATCTGATTGAAGTGATTCACAAAGAATTAGATGATATATTGAAAGAATTCCTTCTTGAAAAATTGCTATAAAAGCTTTATATGATTATAAAATAGCAAAAAAAGCTTGAAATGAACAATTAGCTCAAGAGAAATTAAAATTATTTAGAGAACATGAAAAAGATTTTGGTTTTTGATATTTTGATGTAACAAATTTATCAGAATTAATTCCAAATGTTCCATTGATGTTTTATGCTTTTAGAACTATGGTAGCTTCAGGTACTTTATTACCAATAATTTTCTTTTTAATTTTACTTGCATCATATTATAATAAAATTGAAAACAAAAGATGGTTATTAAAATTATGAATGTTTTCATTTTTATTAGCTTTTTTATGACAAGAATTAGGTCGGGTAGTTGCTGAAGTAGGTAGACAACCTTGGACTGTTCAATGAATGTTACCAACTAAGATGAGTACATCTCATTTATCTGTTCGGTCAGTTCAATTTACATTTTTCTTATTTTTAATTATTTTTACTCTTTTATTAATTGCTGAGTTTACAATTATGTTAAGAGCAATAAAAGATGGACCAAAAATAGAAGAAAAATAAAAATTTATTATTTAACTAAAATGTTATGTTTGAAACATTATCATATTCTGCATTACAACATTATTGGTGGATTTTAGTTGCAATTTTATGAGCAGCCTTAGTTACTATGATGTTTGTTCAATGATGACAAGCTATCTATAACAGATTATGAAAGGATGATGAAGAAAAAAGTCTTATATTAAGTGCTATTTGAAAACATCATAAATTAACTTTTTCAGTACTTGTTACTTTTTGAGGTGCTGTATTTGCATCATTTCCAGTTTTTTATGCAACTTCTTTTGGTTGAGCATATTTAGTATGGATGGCAATATTATTTATTTTTATTATTCAAGCTGTTGCTTATGAATATAGAAGTAAAGTTTCAAATTTTCTTTGAAAGAAAACTTATGATGCATTTTTATGGATTAATGGTTTCTTTTGACCATTGTTATTATGAGTAGCTGTTGCAACTTTTTTTACAGGTTCAAACTTTCAAATTGAAACTACAAATCTTGTAGATGCTAGTGCTACTCATCATATGATTACAACTTGGACTACTCCATTTTATGGTTTAGAAGCTTTATGGAATACTAATCAAAATGCTTTTATTACAAATATTGCTCTTTGACTTGCTGTAGCCTTATTAGTTCAAATTCTTGCTTTATTATATATTATTCATCATATTGATAACAAAGGTATAACTGATAGAGCAGTGGAATCTATAAAAATTAAATCAGTTGTATTTTTAGTAGTTTTCTTAACTTTTGTTTATAAATTACTTACAATTAAATGATATGCTTATGATAATACTTGATTTGTAAGTATAGAATCATATAAATATTTAGATAATTTACTTGATAGTTGAATTACTTTTGCTTTATTTTGGGGTGGTACAATTTTAGTATTATTAGGTATTTGACTTGGAATATTTAAAAAATCTAGATATTGATTTTGGTTTAGTGCTTTATGAACATTTTCAGTAGTTATATCATTGTTTATTTTAGCATGATTTAATAATACTGCTTTTTACCCAAGTTCTGACTTACAAAGTTCTTTAACAATTGCAAATGCAAGTTCTAGTCACTATACTTTAATTGTTATGAGTTATGTCTCTTTAATGTTACCATTTGTTATTGCTTATATTATTTGGGCTTGGAAAACTATAGCTTCAAAACAAATGACAAAAGCAACTTTGAAAAAAGAATTAGAAGTTTATTAATTTTTTGTTATGAAAAATATAAATAAATCAAAATGCTTAGCTTGATACTCTACTGATATGTTTCTAATTTGAATTGAACTGAGAGAAGCATATGAAAAAGTAAAAGCTAAAGTAATAAAAATACTTTCTAAAAAATAAATTATGGCACAATTATTTGATATATTATCTAAAAGACCAGAAATAATTTTAGTATTACTTTTTTGGCCATTTCTATTATGGTTATTAAAAGTAATTTCTCAAAAAGTTCTGTTTAAATATGAAAAAAAATAATAAAAAAGCTAGTTTTTAAAAACTAGCTTTTTTATAAAAACATATATTTTTATTTTATTTTATTTTATTTTATTTTATTTTATTTTATGATATATTATATGTATCATGTTATTTAATAATAAATTTTATATGAAAAAAATACTATTTTTTATATTTTTATTTTTAGTTTTAATTTCAACAGCAAAAGCTTTAGAATTAAAAATATATTGAACTGATGATAGTCCTCCTGCTGATTTTTATCATTTTAGTACTTTTGATAATAGTAATATAATTGTAACTTTAATTGATAAATTATCTAGTGCTTATAATTCATGAAAAAGAGTAGAAATTTCCCAAGCATATGATAATTGAAATAATGGTTATGATTCATATCTAACTATATGAACATGAGTTTTAGTATCACAATTATATTGAGATTTTTATTTAAAATATTGAAAAATAGAATTGGTTAATGATATAAATGTAAATTCAAATTGTAATAATGTTAGTTATTCATTTAGTTGAAGTTTATATTCTCCTTGATTTTGAAAATTGGATATAAATAAAAATAATAGCTATTATTGTCCTAAATCATGAAAATCTAAATTGGTTTTACAATCAGCTTTATTATGATATATAGAAATTAATTGAACAGAAGTTGTTAAAAATTATTCAATTGAAAATTCTAGATGAAAAATATTAACAATTACTCAGAATCAAATTTTTGATGATAAAAAAATATCAGTTAATTGAATAAATAATATAAAAAATTGACTATGATTATTATCAAATTATTCTGAAGCTAATTGAAAAACTCTAAATACATTAAATAGCATTAAAACTATTTTTAATAGAAATGTAAATAAAAATCTTTTTAAATATACTAAATGAAAATTAGCTATAACAAATGAGTATAATTTAAATTCATTAGACCATAATAAAAAAATATTTTATTATAATTATGAGTGACAAAGAGCTACAACTTATTCTAATAAGGAAAATAAATGAAAAATTTTAACTTTATGAAATTGAGCTACTCATTCAGATAGTGTACTGAAAGTATATTGACAGCAATTATTATATTTAAAGTGATGAAATTTATATATAAATACAGATATATCAAATAGTGATAATAATAGTCTATTAGTAATAGTTGTAAAAAGAGATAGTACAAATAAGAAAAACTGATGAAATGTTTATATAAATCCAAATGTTACAAATATAGATGCAGTTATTATTGCAGATTGAAGTATAATTGATTATGATTGAAATAATATTTTAAATACAAGCATAAATCCTAATGCATTAAGAAAACAATTATTAATATATTGATCTGTATTTACTAAGAATTCATATTGAAAAGATATTGCAACATATTGAACAGATGATTATATTTCAAATTGATGAGAATTGGTAAATAATATAAAAACATATAATCTTTCTAGATTAAGAAGTTTTCAGGTTATGTTAAATAATGATGTTACTTGAGATTGTTCTACTCCATTAAATGAAATTGTAGCAAAATGAAATACTTGAACTTGAATTACTCAATATGCTTTTGCTTGAAAGAAAAAATGTTTTATAGATTGAGTAACTTATAATTGACTTAGATCTACAGAAAAAGTAACACCTCTAGTTATTGAATATAATCCTATTATTGAAAAAAATCCACATTTTATATTAAAAAAATAATAAATAAATTTTATTTTAGTTAACATTAAAAAGTATGAAAAATATAAAAAAATATATATTATGACTTATAGTATGAATTATGTCTGCATGATTAATTACATATGCAGCAGATACATGAACTATTTGATCTTTATTTGAACAATTACCAAGTTGAAATTGGGTTTTAAATTGAAATAATATAAAAGATGCAACTATTGCTAAAGTTAAATTATCTTCTTTATTACAAGGTAGTATAGATGATATATCTACTAATACTACTGCAATAAATACTATTAATTCAAAGATCAATTTGGGTTCAAATTGGACAATTGCTCCAAATTGAAATAATTTAGAATTTAAATATAATTGAGTTACAAAAATTATTTTTGGTTCAGATTGAAGTATAACAGCAAAACAATATAATTTAAATTAAAAATATGAAAAAAATAATTATATATGTATTATTAATATCATGAATATTATGAATATCTTCTTGTTATAATAATATAAAGCAAAATGATACTCACAATGAAATTATTAATAATTGAAGTGAAGAAGAAAAATGAAAAGATAATATTGTAAATAAAATAAGTGAAAAAGCAGAAATGAAGAAATATGTAAATTCAATGATGACTAAAAAAGATTTTTATAAAACAGTAGATTGTGATAAGTATGTAAATATTAAAGTTATAGAGCAATGTAAAAAAGATAAAGAAAAAGTGCCTAATTTGATAAAAAGTAATTCTTGAGAAATAGAATCTATTAATAATAAAGTAAATACTGATTTTTATAATGAAAATACACAAAATTTTATAAAAGAATTACAAGAAAAACCAGAAATATTACTTAATGATTGTTCAGAATTAGGAGATTCAGAAACTATTTCATATTGTTTAGATCTTCAAAAAGATTATAATGACTCATTAAATAAAAATAATTAATAAAAAATAAATATGAATAAAAAAATATTAAGATTAATTAGTTTTTTTATATTATTAGCTATGTTTTCATTAACTAATGCTACTCAGCAAGTTCTTGAATTGAATCCATATGAAACAAAATATACTTCAAATTATAAAGTAACTAATAATACAAATAAAAAAATATTAGCTCCAATTTCAGATACATCATGAAATATTTTAAATAATTATAAATGAATATCTTCTGATATTAATAATTTAAAAAATTCTTTTTTTACTTTTGGTTCTAATCAAAAAATAAATAATTCATATACTGTAGGATGATTTACTATATCTGATGCTTCTTTTTCAAAGACTTATTGATCTCGGAGCTCTTGTAGTGCAACTTGTGGTTGATGAACTAAATTTAGAACTGTAACATGTGATAGAGAAGATTGAGTCTTTTGAGTTTGATCTTTATGTTGATTAACTAGTGGTATTGAAACTATTTCATGTAATACACAACCTTGTTCTTCATCTTGTTCTTCTCAAACTTCATATACACGGCAGAATGTACCATTAGCAGATGCTCTTGTTTGATATATTCCATGAACATCATGGGCTGCTGCAGTTAAATATAATTGTAGATATAATAATGGTTTTTGATGGTGGTATTATTGACATGCAACAGCACGGAGTTGGGCATATGAAGCATATAATCATTGATCTCAATGTAAAGTATGAACTACTTATACTGTATGTAATTGAGAATGTTGAACAACAAATAATAGTTGTACAACATGAACATTGAATGATATAGCAGATACATCAACACAATATAAATGGCAATGTAGTTGAACTAATTGATGAACTACAACAACTTGTTCTATAAATAAACCAGTTGATTGTGTATGAAGTTGGTCAGATACATCAACTTGTAGTGAAACATGTTGATGATGAGTGAAACAACAAGTATATACAATAACTACACCAGCATCTAATTGATGAGTAGCATGTAGTAATAATACTTGAGATGTTAAATGGTGAACTACTAGTTGTAATACTCAAGCTTGTGATAAAAATATATGTTTGATTTATACTACCCCTTGATTTCAATTTAATTTAACTACTCAATTTATAAAAAAACCTGCTTGTTTACCTAATGATACTATTTATGAAATAGGTTCTGGTGATGTAAAAATTTCTAATGATAATACTATTTTTATAAAAGCAGGGACTTATAGAATTTATAAAAATGGTAGTTATAGAAATATAATAGTTGATAGAGATATAATATTAGAACAAAATTATATTAGTTTTAATCCAACATTATCATGATATTATTCTGGTAGATAAAATTAGGTAATTTAAAATAATAATAAATTATATGTAAAGGATTTTCTATGATTAAAATATATTAAATAAAATATATTTAAAAAATAATAAAAAAGCTAGTTTTTTAAAAACTAGCTTTTTTTGTTATTTGCTAATTTAAAAACTCTATGCCAATGTAAAAAATTTTTCAAAAGAAATATATTTCATAATAAAAATAATTAAAAAATATTTTTATTATTTAACAAGTCTTTTTTGTTTTAAAAAAACTAAATATAGGTTATAATAGATATGTATTTTAAATATTAACATAAAAAATATGGCAAAGAAATTAGTAATTATAGGTTGAGGTTTTGGAGGTCTTAGAACTTTTTATAACTTAGCTTGAAATAAAAATTTTGAAATTACTTTAATTGATCCTAGAAAAAAATCTAGTATGAAACCAGCTTTACCTGAAGTTGCTTTTGATGGAAAAGATGTAGAACATACAAGATTTGATTTAAGATCAGTAATTGAATGACATGGTGCTAGATTTATTAATGAAGCAGTTAGTAAAATTGATGCTGAAAATAATAAACTTTCTACAGATAAAGGAACAGAAGTTTCTTATGATTATTTAGTAGTTGCAGCTTGAGCTAAAAAAGATTTTGGTGCAATTAAAGGTTTAGAGGAAAATGCTTATTCTATGTGTGATGATGTTCATGCACCTAAACTTTGGGAAGCTATTAAAAATTTTAAATGAGGTAAAATCTCAATAGGTTCAGCTAAAAGTTCTTGGGGAACTAGAGTAGATATTCCAGATTGGGTTGCACCTTGTGAAGGACCTATTGGTGAAGCTATGTTTATGACTGATAATTTATTAAGAGAAAAATGAATCAGAGATAAAGCTGAAATTAATGTTTTTACTCCTGGTGATATTTTCTTTGAAGATGTTTGAGATGATGCTAGATGAGCAGTAGGTGGACTTATGGGACAAAGAAATATTTCTTTATCTATGAATAAAGTAACTAAAGAAGTTACTGATAAAGCAGTTAAATTTGAAGATGGAACTGAATTTGAATCAGATTTAACAATTATGATTCCAGTTTATATTGGACAACAATTTTTAATTGATTCTTGAATTGGTGATGAAAAATGATTTTTACCAACAGATAAAGGAATGAGACATTTAGACTATAAAAATATTTTTGGTGCAGGTGATTTAAATGCAATTACAATGCCAAAACTTGGACATCTAGCTGTAATGGAAGCTGATATAGTTTCAGCTCAACTTAGAAAAGAAGTGGGTGAAAATGTTACAATTCCAGAATATAAACCAGAAGTTTTATGTATTATGGGAATGTTAAAAAATGAAGCAGCTATTGTTTATACTGATGTAAAATTAGGTTGAAAAACTGATATGGTTTGGTATGGTAAATGGCAAGGTCTTACTAAAAAAATGTTTGATTTATATAATATTAAAACAAATGGTAAAATGCCACCTAAATTTGGTGAACATATGTTTAAAAAAGCTATTAAAGCATTTTGAGCAGGTAAAAAATAATCAAAAAACTCTTGAATTTAAATTCAAGAGTTTTTTGATATAAAGTTTTGTACATAATGTATTACTTCTTCTGGTGTTTTAGATTCATCTAGACTATAATCTTTCCCACAATATTCATTTGGTTTCATTAATACTCAATTATTACATCTAATATATCAATCTTCTTTTTTTTCTCATTTTACACAAGAAGTACAACAATTGGGTACTCAATTATTATTTCTTCAATGTTTTAATCATAATTTTTCCATAAATTTATTGTTATATTTTTAATATGATATTAAATACTTATTTTTTATATATTGTCAAGTATTTTTTTTACTATTTGTTTTTGTTCTAATTCTGATGAAAATCAAGATGCTTGTTTATGTCATCATCATCATAGTTTATTTGCTAATTGTGATACATCATAATTATGACTTCTAAAGCTAATTTTATTTATATTATTTTCAATAGGGAATATTATAAATGCTATTTCAGTATTTTCTATATTTATAAGGTGTTCTATTATTCAATTTGTATCTCTATTATTTGATTTAGTATTAATATAGTCAGCTTCTTTTATTGTTGAGTATACTATATTTTTTCAATTTTCTAATTTATTTTCTATTATTTTTATGTTAGATAATGCTATTCATAAAAGCTTTGTTTTAGATATTGACTTTTTCTTAAAAAATTCAAGTATTGATTTTCTTGAGTTTGCTCATAAATCTAATAATTTTCAAGCTATAAAATGAGTTTTTGATGTTACATTTGTATTATAAAAAACATTTGTATCAGTTAGTATTCATGTTATTAATAATGTAGCTATTTTTGAATCTATATATTGTATTAGATTTATTTCTTCAAGTATTTCAAATAATAATTCACAAGTTGAACTTGAATTGGTATCTATTATGTTTATATCTCAAAATCATGGATTTGTTATATGGTGATCAATAACAACAAAATCAGTTTTTTTAATTATATCAATATTTTTTTTATATGATTCTCATAATTGTCATGTACTTGCAGCATCTAAACTTATAATTAAATCAGGATTAAAATCTTTTAAGTTTCAATTAGTTGTAACTATATTATTTGCTCACATATATTTAAATTGTTCTGGAGCTTGTTCATCATTTAATAATATTACATTTTTTCATATTTTTTTTAGTATGTAATATAGAGCTGTACTACTTCAAAAAGTATCAGGATCCATTCTTACATGTGAAAGAAGAGCTATGTTTCAAGCATTGTTTATTAATTGTTTTAATTTATTTATTTTTTGTAACATAATAGCTTTTATTTAAATATTTTGTATATTTTAAATAAAAAATATTAAATTGCAAAAATATAATATTTTAGGAATAAAAAAAAGACTTAAGTTATTGGGTAATAGAGCTTAAGTCCTTAATATATATCTAGTCTCACTTGCCTGAGTGATTTAATTTTTTGTATAATACTCAAGGGAGAAAAGATTAGTTTTGAAATCTAATCCTTGATTTCAGTGAAAAATAATTAAAACAAATTGCTTAATTACTTTTCTGAAATCTTACCTCTCTTAGGTAATTATTTGAGAGTTATTCACCATACTCTTTTGTTTTTTATTTTTGTTGAAATTTTTAAATTTCTTTTTTGTTTGGTTTCTAGAAGAGATGAATAGTTATAACTATCAAGAAAAAATATTTCTTAATAAATATAACTACTCATCTCTTCATTTTTTGTTTTTATTTTTGGACTTATTAAAAATAAGTCATTTTTTGTTGTTTATCAGGGACATCTATTGGATTAAAATAGAACCCATTCTAGAGAAGTAAGATTTCTTTTTAATGAACTGTAAATCAGATAACTAATTTACATATATATTATATCTCATTATTATACTTTGTGCAAAAAAATAATTACTTTTTATTGTAAAAAGTAATTAAAAAAGTTTTTTATCTTTATTTTAAAGGAAAAACAACTAAAAGTGATAAAAATCTTTTTTAAAGAAACTATAGTATTGATTATTTTTATGTTTTATGAATAATAATATTTTATGTTTTGTTTTGTTTCAAAAATGTATACATTAAAAAATATATGTATAAAAATGTTAAAAACTTGATAATTTTTAAAAAGATTTCTTTTTTGAACTTTTAAAAAAAATGTTTAATATATTTTAAATTATTTATTATATAATGATATAAAATGGATTTTTTAACACTTTCTAATAATTTTTTATTAAAAGATATTGATAGTTTTACATTGGATGATGTAAAATCATTACAAAAACTTATAAAATATCATTCTGATTTATATTATAATAAGCAAAATCCTATTATTTCTGATAAGCAGTATGATGATTTATTTAAAAAATTAGAAATTCTTGAGCAAAAATATAAAAATAAATTAGATTTTTTTCAGACAAGAGAGGTGTGAGCAGAATTAAAAGAATCTTCTTTTAAAAAAGTTAAGCATAATAGACCAATGATAAGTTTAGATAATACTTATAATGAAGAAGATTTAAAAGATTTTGATATAAGAGTTAAAAAGAATTTAGAATTAAAAGATGATAATATAAATATTGAATATACTCTTGAATTGAAATTTGATTGATTATGAATTGAACTTATTTATGAGAATTGAGAATATAAACAAGCTATAACAAGGTGAAATTGAATAGAGTGAGAAGATGTAACAGAAAACATAAGACAGATTGAAAATATTCCTAAGCTTATATCTTATAAAGATAGATTAGAAGTTAGGTGAGAAGTTATAATGCCTATTTCTGTTTTTGAAAATTTAAATAAACAAGCAAGAAAAACTTGAGACAAAGTTTTTTCCAATCCTAGAAATGCTGCTTCTTGAAGTGTTAGAACAAAAGATATTTTTTTAACAAAACAAAGAAAATTAAAATTTTTTGCCTATGATTTAGGTAATATTAGTTCACCATCAGTTCCTTTATTATTATGAGAAGGGAATAATAAATATCATTTTATAATAAAATGATTAGAAAAGTTATGATTTGAAATTTCTCCTTATTTTCATATTTGTAAAAATATAGATGAAATAATATCTTTTATTAATAATTTTTGAGATAAAAGAAAAGAATTTGATTTTGAGATAGATTGATTGGTTATAAAAGTAGATAATATTGATTTATGGGATAAAATCTGATGGACTCAGCATCATCCAAAATTTGCTATTGCATATAAATTCCCAGCTGAGATATTGACTACTAAAATACTTAGTGTTGAACATCATGTATGAAGAACTTGAACAATTACTCCAGTTGCAAATCTTGAACCTATAAATATATGATGAGCTATTATAAGAAGAGCTACTTTGCACAATTATGATGAAGTTATGCAATTAGATGTAAGAATTTGAGATACTGTTTTTATAAAAAGAGCTTGAGAAGTTATTCCTAAAATAATTTCAGTAGTGAAACAAGATTGAAGAGAAGATTTTAAAGCTATTTTTCCACCAAAATTTTGTCCAAGTTGTGAGACTTTAGTAAAAAAAGATGAGAATAAAGTTAGGTATTATTGTCCAAATAGTTTATGATGTCCTGCTCAACATTATGAAAAACTTGCTTTTGCTGTATCTAAACATGCTTTTAATATTGATGGATTATGAGAGAAGCAAATAGAATTATTTTTAAAAGAGGGAATTATTCATTGATTAGTTGATATTTTTGATTTAGAAAATAAAAAAGAAGAATTATTAGAATTGGAGTGATTTAAGGAAAAATCAGTTGATAATATAATTAATGCAGTTAATAAAGCTAAAAATACAAATATAGTATCATTTTTGATAGCATTACAAATCCCTTGAATTGGTTCAAAAACTTCAAAAATTTTATCTTGATTATTTAAAAATAAACAGGATTTATTAGATTTTCATTATTCTATAGCTGATTTAGAAAAAATAAATGATATATGACCAGAGCTTGCTAAAAATATTATTGATTTTTTTACAAATGATGCAAATAAGAGATTATTAAAAGATTTATTTGAAAAATTAAATATTGATTTTTTAATAACTTCAAGAAAGTCTTGAGTTTTGGATTGAAAGAAAATATGTATTACCTGAGGTTTTATTTGAAAAGATTGAAAAAAAATATCAAGAGATGATATTATAAAAATAATTGAAGAAAATTGATGAGAATTTGTTTCTTCAGTTTCTAAGAATTTAGATTTTTTAATAGCTTGAGAAAAAGCTTGATCTAAACTTAAAAGAGCTAATGATTTATGAATAATGGTTGTAAATTTTACAGAATTTTTAAATATGATAAAAAAATAGTAGATTTTAAAATCTACTATTTTTCATTATAAATATGAACATCTCTTTGTGGAAAAGGAAAAGAAATTCATTTTTTATCAAAAGTTATTTTTATTTCTTCAAGTATATCTCATCTAACTGGCCAATAATCTTCTGATTTTACAAAAAATCTAAAGTTGAATATTACTGCATTATCTCATAATTCTGCAATTGCAATAGTTACTCAATCATCATAAATAATTCTTTTTTCTGATTTTGCTATATTTTCAAGAGTTTCTTTTGTTAATTTTATATCATCTCAATATCAAATTCATACTTGTAAATCTACTCTTCTTTTTGCTTCACTTGAATAATTTATAATAGTTCAGTTTGATATATCTGAATTTGGTATAATTATTCTTTTTTTATCTGGAGTAGTTAATGTTGTATTGAAAATTCATATTTCAGTTATAGATCAACCTTTTCATGAAAGTTCAACATAATCTCAAAGTTTAAAAGGTTTTAAAATAAGTATCATTACACCTCATGCAAAGTTTTGAAGAGTTCATGATAATGCCATACCTACAGCAAATCAAGCAGCTGTTAATATTGCTATAAGAGAAGTAGTTTGTACTCATAATACTCATGCAGCAATTATAAAAACTAGTATTTTTAAAGTAATTGATATTAGACTTGATAAAAATGATTCAAGCATAGGATCCCAATTTGCTTTATCCATTACTTTATCTACAGCTTTATTTATGAGATTTATTATCTTAAATCATATCCATAATACTATTAAAGATCAAATTAATTTTGGACCAAATTTTACCAAGAAATCTACTAAGTAATTTATATATATACTAGGATTACTATAATCAATATTGTTTATTAGGTTATCTATGTTTCAAGTCATATAAACAGGGTTAAAATATAATATATTTATATAATATATATTTTTTAAAAAATTAATAATTTAATTTGATTTTTTAGTTATTATATATAAACTAGTGACACATTTTTAATGGATTCATAGCTCAGTTGGTAGAGCACCCGCCTCTTAAGCGGTAGGTCCCGGGTTCAAGCCCCGGTGAATCCACCATTTACATAACACCATGAAATAAGAAAATTCTATTAGAATTTTGATTTAAAAAATAAAGAAAAACAAGTAATTTATTAAATAATTACTTGTTTTTTTATAATAAATATTATTTTACTATTTATTATAAATATATATTATAAATATTGAAAAACTTTTAAAATAATATAAATATTTTTTAATATATGCATGATCTTATTCTAAATTTTATTCCTCATTTACAATATTTAAATAATTTGTGATATTTAATAGTTTTTTTAGCTGCTTTTATAGAAAGTATAATTATAGCAGGGTATTTTATGCCTGGTTCAACTATAATTATAATTTTTTGAATGCTTGCTTGATGATGATATTATGATTTATGAGATGTTTTATTTTTTTCAATATTATGAAATGTCTTATGAAATATAATAAGTTTCTATATTTGAAAGAGAGTATGAAATAAGGCCTTAAAAGAAGGTTTTTATTTTATAAAAGCTAAGCATTTTATAAAAGCTAATAAGTTTTTTGAAAAACATTGATGAAAAAGTGTATTTTTATGAAAACTTATTCCTTGAGTAAAAGAAAATATTCCTTTTGTAGCATGAATTCTTGAAATGTGAGTTTGGAAATTTTTATTTTATAATATTTTAGGTTGAGTAGTTTGGAGTATTATTTTTGTATGATTATGATATATATTTTCATCTAGTTTAACTTTAGCTGAAACTTGGGCTACTAGATTTTGATATATTATTTTAGTATTATTTTTATTATTTTTATTAATATATCTTATAAAATTTTTATTTATAAAATTTTGAAAAAATTTATTAAATTTTTTAAGAGATTTTTGGATTTTTTTAATTTGAGAGTTTTTATGAAATAAAAGTGTACAAAAATTTATAAAAAATAATCCTAAAAAAGTAAATTTTTTAAAAAATAGATTTGATAAAAATAATTTTTTATGATTACCTTTTACTATATTATTTTTTTTAATAATATATATAACTACTGAATATATATGATTGACTGATTCAATTTTAGATTGAAGTATATTAAATCAAATAGATATAAGACTATCAGAATTCTTTTATTACTTTAAGGACTCTAGATTGATAAATCTATTTTTATTTATTTCATACTTTTGAACTGTAAAAATTATTATTTTATTTAGTATAATTGTTTCTATAATATTATTTTTAAAATGAAAAAGATATGAAATGATATGATTGTTTTCTTCTGTATTAGTTACTTCTGTAATTGTTTTATTGTCAAAAAATATTATAGAAAGACCTAGACCTTATTTAGCTGTTTATAAAGAAGTTTGATATAGTTTTCCTAGTTTTCATGCTGCTATTTCAGTTGCTTTCTATTGATTTATTGTATGGTTATTTATATTATGAATTAAAAAATGGAAAAAAAGAATAAATATTATATTTATTTGAATAATTATATCTTTTTTAATTTGATTTTCTAGATTGTATTTAAATGTTCATTATTTAAGTGATGTTATTTGAGGTTGGTTTTTATGATTTTTATGATTAATTTTTTGAATAACTATTGTTTGATATTTGAAACATAGATTTTGAAAAATAAAAAATATATATCTACTGGATAATAGATATATAAAAATAGTTTACTTTTTAGTATTAATTTTTACTTTATTTGTTTTAATAATAAATTATACTTATTATTATCATAATATAGTTTTTACAAAAACTAAAATAATAAAATATACAGAAATACATAATATAAAATCTATTTTTATTAAAAGTCCTAGGTTAAAATTTACAGAAACTATTACATGAAGAAAAACAGAACCTATAAATTTTATTTTCCTTGCAAAAAATAATAAAGATTTAATATTATTATTTAAAAAGGCATGATGGAGTGAAGCAGCTAAATTATGAAGAACTGCTTTAAAAAGTATGTGAGAGAATTTACTTGATCATAAAAAATATAATAATGCTCCAATGACACCACTTTATTGGAATAAAAAAATACAGGATTATTGATTTCAAAAATTACCAGATGAAAGGACTATAAAATTAAGACATCATATAAGAATTTGGAAAACAGATTATAAATTGTGAAAAAATTATATTTATGTTTGATGTTGAATTTATGATGATTGATTAAAATGGGGTATAACTCATAAAATTGATCCAAATTTAGATAAAGAAAGAGAATATATTTTTAAAAGTTTAAAACAATCTGGTTTGATTAAATTAGAAAAAAAGGTCCAACTTGAAAATTGATTTGAATGAACTAATTTTTCTTGAGATTCATTTTTTACAGATGGTAAAACTTATATTTTAGAACTAAAATAATTATGAAAAAAATACTTTTTGCTGTTTCTAGTTTATGATTATGACATGCTACAAGAAGTCTTGTTTTAATAAAACAAAAGTTAAAACAAGGTTATAGTATAGATATCATAAGTTTTTGAAATGCTTTAAATTATTTAAAAAAGGAATTAGATTGATATCAAATTAATTTTATAGAATTACAAGATTATCCAGCACTTGAAAGATGAACTTGAATAAAATTTTATTTTTATTTAATTTCTGATTTAATTAAAACTAAAAAAATAATAAAACAAGAAAAGAATTTTGTAAAGAAAATTGAAAATAAATATGATGAGATTTATTCTGATTGAAGATATTGAATTTATTCTAGAAAAATACCTTCTTATTTAATTAGTCATCAATTAAGTTTTATAATGCCAAAATGATTATATTTTTTTAGTAAAATTGCTGATTTACAAAATATGTTTTATTTTAAAAAATTTAACAAAGTTTTAATTCCAGATTTTGAAGATGAAGAAAAAAGCTTAGCTTGAAAATTATCTCATCCAAGTTGGATAAATAAAATAAATTATGAATATATTTGAATATTAAGTGATTTTGATAAATATTATGATATCCAGGAAAATAATAAAATAAATTATTTATTTACTATAACTTGATATTTACAAGAACACAAACAATCTTTTATTAATATTTTAATTGAACAATCCAAAAGACTTCCTTGAAAAAAAGTATTTGTATTGTGAGATACTAATAAAAATTATAAAAAATACTTATGAGATAATATAACTATATATTCTTATGTAGATAAAAAAGAAAAAAAGGATTTTTTTCAAAATGCAGAAATTATTATTTCAAGAGCAGGTTATACTACTATAATGGATTTGGTTAGATTAAATAAGAAAGCTATTTTATTTCCAACTCCAAATCAAACAGAGCAAGAATATTTGTCTGATTTTTTAAAAGATAAATGAAAGTTTGTGATATGAAAAAAACCTAAAGATTTAATTAAGCTTTTAAAAAGACTATAAAATTTATATTTTATAGTCTTTTTAATTTTAAATGTTTTCACTGTATTCTTTATTAATTTGATCTTGAATATATTGTTTTTGTTTTATTACTCAAGCTAAAGAATTTGCTATTGGTTTTATGTTTTTTATTTCATTATCATTGAAATCATTTTTATTTTGTCAAAACACTAAAAATCATATTATTTCATTTCAATTTTTTAGTGATTGAATAGAATTATATTTACTTAGTTTAATTCAATTATCTTTTAAATCTTTTATATTTAATATATTATCTCATAAATCAATAATAGTATCTTGCATCTTTCATTTTATTCTTGTATCATATTTTATAGTAGTATAATTTTTCATTATTGGATTTTTTTCTAGAAAAATAATATAATCAACTCATATTATTTTTTGAAATGAATCTATTAAATTAAATATATTTTTCATATCATATTCTTCTATACTAGCTATTTGATCACTCATTTTTAAAATACTTGTTAATCTTTTATTTGATTCTAATAATCTAATATTTGATGTATCAATAATTTTTATAAGTATTTCTAATCATAATTCAGGTTCTTGTTTTATGAAATCTTTAAAATCTTTTTTTGTATCAATTTTTAATAATTTTGTATCTGTTTTTGCTATTATGTTTACTTGTTTTGGATCATCTGTTCTTATGAAACTTCATTCTCATAAAAAATCTCATTTTTTTAAAATAGCTAATTCTTTTGTATCTTTTTTTTCTATAGTAGTATATTTTTCAATTCCTAATTCTCAATTCACTATAAAATAGAGATTATTATCTATATCTCATTCATTAAAAAGAATGTCTCATTTTTTTAAATTAGTTATTTTAAAATTTTTATTTTTTTCTAATTTTTTGAGATTTTGTAATATAGGATTATATTTTATGTCTTTTTTTAATGTACTCATTTTAATTTGTGTTAGTTGAGTATTTATTGTTTGTTTTATATTTTCATTATTTATATTAGTCTTTTCATTTTTTCAAAAACTAATATTTTCTTTTTTTATTTCTCACATAATTTTTTAATTAATTAACATTTCAACTCATTCTTTATCTCTAGAAAAACTTATTAAGCTATCTTTACTTATATAACCTTTTTTATATAAAGCTACTAAATATCTATCCATAAGTATCATTCATTCTTTTTGTCATACCTCAAGAACACTATAAAGTTGATGTGTTTTTGCTGATATTATTAGATTTTTTACAGCATCATTTGTTATTAATATTTCTCTTGCAGCTATTCTTCAATCTTTATCATTTCTAGGAACTAATCTTTGAGAAATTACTCATATAAGACTCATTGCTAATTGCATTCTTATTTGTTTTTGTTGAACAGAAGGGAATACATCTACAATTCTATCTATTGTTTGTATTGAATCATTTGTATGTAGGGTAGATAATACTAAATGTCCTGTTTCTGCTAAAGTTATAGCTGCTTTTATAGTTTCAGGGTCTCTCATTTCTCAAATCATTATTACATCAGGATCTTCTCTTAGTGATGCTTTAATTGCATTAGCAAATCAATGTGTATTTGCTCATACTTCTCTTTGGTTTATTAAGGATTCTTTTGATTTTAGAGAAAATTCTACAGGATCTTCTATTGTAATTATATGTTTTTTAAAATTTTTATTTATATAATCTATCATTGCTGCTAGATTTGTAGATTTTCATGATCAGGTTGGTCAAGTTACTAATATTAATCATTTTGATTTTTTACATAATTGTTCAATTTGTTTTCATAATCATAGTTGTGATAAAGTTGGAATTTCTTTTGGAATTATTCTTAATGCTATAGAATATCATGCAGTATCAAAATAACAATTTATTCTATATCTATCTTCATTTTCTAATTCTATTGATGTATCAAGTTCTTTATTTTTTATAAAATTTTCTAATCCTTCATTTCATATTATTTCTATTATAAAATCCTTTATGATATTTTTTGTTAAAATATTTAGTTTTTCTTCTTCTATTTTTTCTAATTTAAAAAGTTCTCAAGAATGATTTCTCATTATTGGGAGATTTCAAGTTGTTAAATGTATATCTGGATATTTTTCCTTTGATGCAAGATTTAATATTTTATAAAAAAGTTCTTTAGAATTCATTCTTTTAAAATTAAAATAATATAATTATATATTTATTTTATCATAAAAAGATATTAAAAACAAAAAAAGAATAAATTTTAAATTATTCTTTTATTAAACTTACAATTGTTTCAATATGATGAGTATGGGGAAACATATCAACTGCTTTTATCTTTTCTATTTTATAATTAGAGTTTTTTAATATATATTCTAAATCTCTAGATAAAGTTGCTGGATTACATGAAACATATATTATTTGATTTGTTTTAAATTTCAAGATATTTGGTAAAGCATCTGGATGCATTCATGCTCTAGCAGGATCAATTATTAATAAATCAGCTTTTTCTCATTTATTTATATATTCTTTTAAAAAATCTTCAACTTTTTGATTTTTAAATTCTATATTTGTTAATTTGTTTAATTTTGCATTGGATTCTCAATCTTTACTTGATGATGTTACCATTTCAACAGATATAACTTTTTTAGCTCATGATTTTGCAAAAATCATTCAAATTGTTCATGTTCATCAATATAAATCAAGTACTGTAAAATCTTTTAATTTATCTTTTTTAGCAAAATCTAAAACTAAACTATATAGCTTATTAGCTCAACTACTATTGGTTTGAAAAAAAGAAGTAGGGGATATATTGAATGATAATCACATTAGTTCTTCTTTTATTTGTTTTTTTCAATAGATTAATTCTAAATCTCATATACATGTGTCAGCTTTATTTACATTATATGAAAAATATATTGATTTTATTTCTGGAAAATCTTTTGTTAATTTGATAAAAAAATCTTTAATTTTTGATAGTTTCTCATTTTTATCTAGGTTTGTTTTATCTATAAAATAATCAGGATTAAATGATAATAGTAACATTATTTCATTTGTATAATAAGTTCTTCTTATTAAAATATGTCTAAAAAATCATTTTTGGGTAAATTGATCATATACTGGTAATCAAAGAGTTTTTGAGAAATCTTTGATTTTTTTATATATTTTATTTTGTAATTCATCAATAAGTATACATCAATCAAAATCTTGTATTTTTGAAAACTCTCATTGTTTATGAAATCATACATTGAAATGTTGTTCTATATTATCTTTTTTTGATATATATTTTCAAAATGAAAATTCTACTTTATTTCTATATCAATTAATAATAGGACTTGCTTGAATTTCTTGAAATTTTTTTATTAAATTCTCATCATATTTTTCAAGATTATGTAAAGCTTCTATTACTTGTTGTTGTTTTATATCTAGTTGTTTATCATATTTTATATTTATCCATTTGCATCAACCACATTCTCAATATATATTTTCTTTATTTTGTTCTTCAAATGGTGATTTCTTTATAATATTTACTATTTGAGTTTCTAAAAAAGCATTTTTTTTCTTTATAACTTTTACATCAACAATACTTCAAGGTATTGCTCATCAAGTTATAAATATAATTCTTCAATTATATGCTGGGTTAGAATGTTTTAATATAGAAAATCATTTTCATCAAAATACAAGTTTTTCAACTTCTATATTTTTTAGTATATCTCCTTTTTTTATTCAGATTTGATTATTCATTATAGCTTTATTAAAAATAAATATTTTCAAGATTTTATTTTAAAAATTTTAAAAAGCAATTTTTAGTTTTGTTTTAATTGAGTAAAGTTTTTTTGTATACTTCAAATAGAATCAGAACTAATTCTTAAGTTCCATTGTATAAAATTACTTCAACTATTAGTTATGTTTCAGGAAAAAAAATAAGGAATATTATCTATTTGTGTTATTATTGTATTTCAAGTATTACAAGTAGTTCAAGAATTTCATAAATTAAAAAAGTATTTTGTCTGATTATTATTTTTAAAATAATTATATCAAATATTTTTAATACAAGCTTCTAATGATTTTTCCAAAATATTAGCTTGCATAAAAGCACTAGAGTTTGTTATTATTTTTGTATTTTCTCATATCAATTTATATACTCAAAAAAAAGTTAATGTTAGAATTCAAGTTGCAATTACTATTTCAAGTATAGAAAAAGCCTTTTTATTTATTTTTATCATATATTATTATATAAAATATTATATTTTATATAATAATATTATATTTATTATTTAAATCAACTTTACATTTTCTAAAAAAATATATAATAAGCTTCCAAAATTAAAAAGAAGGAGGTTGGTATGATTAATTTTGTTAAATTTTTTGAAACAAAATATGGAACAAACTGCAATTGTGACCCAGATTCACCATCTGATTGTTGCCCATTTTGTGGACAATAAAAATAGGGAGCTGATTTAGCTTCCTATTTTATATTGTTTTTTCTTTTATTTCTTTTGTTATTCTATTAATAAAATCATCTATTTTTTCATTTGTTTGTTCTTTTGTTTTATAATTTCTAACAGCAAGAGTATTTTCTTTTTCTTCAATTTCTCATATGACTATTATGTAATTATTATGCATTTTTTCTGCATTTCTTACTTTTTTATTTAATGAATCACTTGAATAATCTGTAGTAACTCTAATGTTATTTAAAATTAATTTTTCTTCAACTTCTTTAGCATAATCATTAAATTTTGGTAATACAGGAACTATTTTTACTTGTCTTGGTGATAACCATAAAGGGAAGATTCAAGCAAAATTTTCTATAAGCATTCATATTCATCTTTCAAAACTTCATAAAATAGCTCTATGTATAACTACAGGTCTTTCATCTTCTCAGTCTTCATTTTTAAAACTTAATTTAAATCTTTCAGGAAGATTAAAATCACATTGAATTGTAGCTAATTGCCATTCTCTCCCTATTGCATCTTTGAACATAAAATCAAGTTTTGGTCAATAAAAAGCTGCTTCTCAAGGGATTTCTTTATATGGAAGATTATTTTTTTGACAAACATTTCTAAGTGCTCATTCTGCTTGTTGCCATACTTCTTCTCATCATAAATATTTATCTTTATTTTCTCATCTTACAGATAAACTAACCCAATAATTTTCTACCATTCACATTGTTGAATAAAATTCCTTTATTACATCTGTTACTATTTTTACTTCCTCTTCAATTTGATTTACCCTACAAAATAAATGTCAGTCATCTTGAGTAATACTTCTTACTCTTGTTAATCATGATAATTGTCCTGATTTTTCATCTCTATAAACAGTTGCAGGCTCAAAATATCTTATAGGCATATCTTTATAAGAAAATTGATTATCATCAAAAATTTGCATATGATGAGGACAGTTCATTGGTTTTAAAAAGAAGTCTTCTTTACTTGTTCATCAATGAACTTTAAACATATCTTCTAAATAATGTCATGCATGTCATGAAGTTTCATATAATGTTTCTTTTGCTAAATGAGGAGTCCAAACTCTTTGATATCATCTTATTTTATGTAAATCCCATAAATAATCTTCAAGTTCTTTTCTTAAAATAGCTCAAGCAGGTTGAAACATAGGTAGTCATGGACCTACTAAATCTGATATAGTAAATAATTTAAGTTTCTGACCTAATATTCTATGATCTCTTTTCTTAGCTTCTTCAAGCATTTTTAGATATTTATCTAACTCATCTTTGTTATCAAAGGCATAAGCATAGATTCTAGTAAGTTGTTTATTGTTTGCATCACCTAACCAATATGCTCATGCAATTTTTACAAGTTTAAAAGAATTTGCATCAAGTTCTTTTGTGTTTTCTACATGAGGTCAAGTACACATATCTATAAATTTTAAATTTTTTACTTGATCTCAATCTAGTTCTTCAAAATTAAAATATCATTTTTCTTTTAAAAAATTTTGAATTTCTGAATAATATTCATTAGGTTTTCATTTTGAAATATTTATATAAAAACTAATTTTTCAGCTAATTTTTTCTTCATTTTTAAAATCTCAACTTTCTAATTTATCAACTAATTCTTTTTTAAATCATTCTCACATTTTATCTAAAATTTCTCTAGCTTGATCATAACTAACTTCAAATTTTTTAAAATCTTGTCATTGAGATATAATTTTTTTCATTGTATTTTGAATTTTTTTTAATTCTTTTTCTTCTAAAGTTTTTTCTCAAAAATCAAAATCATAATAAAATCCATCTTGTGTATCTGGTCCAGTAGCTATTTTTGTTTCTGGAAATAATTGTTTTACTGCTTGAGCCATAATATGACTTAAAGAATGTCTTTTTGTAGATAAAATCATTTGTATTTATTGTTAAAAATTAAAAAACTCCTATTTATAAATAGGAGTTTCTGTGTTTTTTATTACTTTCTTAAAAATGCACAAAATCTCCTATTTTATAATAGAAGTAACTATTGTAATGGTTTCAAGTTGTGCTAGGTACATAATGCCTTGTTAAGAAATATAAACTAATTATATAAAAAAAATAAATAAGTCAAAATTTGTTTTTTATTTTTTTTTGTGCTAATATTATATAAAATATTATATAAAAATACTTTATGATAAAAGAAATTTTAAAAAAGGCAGTTAACTTAAATGTTTCAGATGTTATATTATCACCAAATAAAAGAGTTTGTTATAAAATAAATTGAAAAATAGTCTTTCTTGATGAATTTTGAATTCTAAAAGAAGAAACTATGAATAGTATATTCTTACAAATAACAAAAAAAACTCAACAAGATATTTTTTATAAAAATAAAGAATTGGATTTTTGAATATCATTATGAAAGATTAGATTTAGAGTTAATATTTTTTGAGTTAGGGAATGATTTTGATTAGTTTTTAGAATTATTCCTTGAAAAATTCCTTTTTTTGATGAGCTTTGATTACCAGAATCAATTATAAATTTCACTAAAAGAAAAAATTGATTAGTTTTAATTACTTGATCTGTTTGATCTGGAAAAACTACAACATTAGCTTCTTTATTAAATAGTATAAACTTAAATAAATCAAAACATATAATTACAATAGAAGATCCAATAGAATTTATTTATAAATCTGAAAAATCATTAGTTGAACAAAGGGAAGTAGGGAATGATACATTAAGCTTTGATAATTGATTGAAATATGCTTTAAGAGAAGCTCCTGATGTTATAATGATTTGAGAAATGAGAGATTTAGAAACTTTTAGACTAGCACTTAGAGCAGCTGAAACATGAAATTTAGTATTTGCTACATTACATACTTCTTGAGCAGCTAGAACAATATGAAGAATAATAGATATGTTTCCATCTTGAGAGAAAGATCAAATTAAAGGACAGTTAGCAGAATCTCTTATATGAGTAGTTTGGCAAAAACTTATTCCTTGAACTGATAATAATAGAATTATTTCTACAGAAATATTAGTTAATTCAATTTGAATATCAAATTTAATTAGAAAATGAGAAGTACATAAAATAAATTCAGTAATAGAAACTTCTAAAAATGAATGAATGAGACAAATGAGAGATTCTTTAAAAGAATTATATAAAAATTGAAAAATTTCAAAAGAAACTTATGATATAGAATTAGAACTTTTAAAATAATTAATACATCACATAATATTTTTTTATAAAAGATATATCAATATAATATAATATAATATAATATAATATAATATAATATAATATAATATAATATAATATAATATAATATAATATAATATAATATAATATAATATAAAGAATTAATAAAACTCATTGTATAATTTTTTTATACAATGAGTTTTATTAATTCTTTCTTAAGTTTTACAAAAATTAATAATTAGTGTTTTGTAAAGATATGTATAATTACAGTGTCTAGACATTGTATATACAAAAAATTATTGAAATAAAAAAATGTTTTATAATAGCCATTATAAATTAGTATAGAATCATACATAAAAAATATGATTTAAAACTAAATTGGCTTTTTTAAAACATTATAGTTAGTTCACATAAGTTATATTATGTTAACTTATGTGTTTTTCTCCTCTATGATTAATATAACTGATTTTATTATTTGAGTTATACTTCATTTTATAGTTTTTTGTGAAAAACTTATATCATATTCATTATCTTCAAAACTCTTTTTTTTATTTAGTTCTAAATCTTTTACTTTTAATATTTCTGAAATTTTATTTAATGTATCATTATTTATTTTATATACATCAGTTTCATAATCATTAAAAGCTGAATATCTTTTTAATGGATCTTTTTTTATTCATAAAAAAGTACTATTCTTATTAAGTGTTTCTTGGATATATTCTTCAAGTTCTTCTTTAGATATTTCTTTTTGTATTTCTACTGGTTTTTGTTTTCAAAAAAAACTTTTAACTTTACTTAACATAAAAATAATGTTTTAAAAAATACTATTTTTATATTATATATAAAAATAGTATTTGTCAATATATTATATTTTTTTAAAGAAATTTTCAAATTCTTCTTTACTTAACTCTTCTTTTTCTATTAATTTTAGAGCTATTTCTTTGTGTAATTCTTTATGTTTTTTAATTGTATCTTTTGCTGTATTATAAGCATTTGCTAGTATTTCTTTTACTTTTGAATCAATTTTTTTGATTGTATCATCACTTAAGAATGGTTTTATTCAAGTTTGAGAATAAGAATTAATTTCTCATTCAAAATTTTCTGCTCATATGTCTTCAAACATTCAATATTTCATAACCATTTTTCTTGCGATATCTGTTGCTTTTTCTATATCATTTGATGCTCAAGTTGTTATATTTTCTTTTCAAAAAAATATTTCTTCTGCAACTCTTCATCCATATAAAGTAGCTAATTCATCAATATATTTAGCTTTTGAAACTAATAATTTATCTCTTTCTGGTAAAAACCATGTTACACCTAAAGCTCATCATCTAGACACTATAGATACTTTATGAACAGGATCAGTATTTGGTAATAATCTTCATACTAATGCATGTCATACTTCATGATAAGCAGTTATTTCTTTTTCTTTTTCACTCATTACTTGTGATTTTTTTCTTAATCACATGACTAATCTTTCAAAAGCTTCTTGTATTATTTCAGTTGTTATTATTTTTTTATTTTTTCTTGCTGTTATTATAGCAGCCTCATTTAACAAATTATCTAAATCTGCTCAAGAAAATCAAACTGTTGAACTTGCTATATCATGAAAATCTATTTTTGTATCAATTTTTTTATTTTTTGCATGAACTTTTAGTATTTCTTCCCTATCTAGTAAATTTGGAAGATTTACTGTTATTTTTCTATCAAATCTTCAAGGTCTAAGTAATGCTTTATCTAGTACATCAACTCTATTAGTTGCTCACATTACAATAATATTTGTTTCATTATCAAATCAATCCATTTCTGTAAGAATTTGATTAAGAGTTTGCTCTCTTTCATCATGTCATCATCAATTTCCTGGTCATCTTTTTTTACCAATTGCATCTATTTCATCTATAAAAATAATTGCTGGAGCCATTTTTTTAGCATTTGAAAATAAATCTCTTACTCTTGATGCTCAAACTCATACAAACATTTCTACAAATTCTGAACCACTTATACTTAAAAAAGGTACATTGCTTTCCCCTGCTACAGCTCTAGCTAATAAGGTTTTTCAAGTTCAAGGAGGTCATACAAGTAAAATTCATTTAGGTATTTTTGCTCAAAGATCTTTGTATTTTTTTGGATTTTTTAGAAAATCTACAACCTCTTGCAACTCTTGTTTTTCTTCTTCAGCTCATGCTACATCCTTAAATCTAATTTTATTTTTCTCTTTATCATAAAGTCTTGCTCTTGATTTTCAAAAAGTCATAGCATTATTTGCCATTCATCACATTTTTCATAAAAACATCATTGCTATTATAAAAAATAGCACAAAAGCAATTATTGTTGGTAATAAATCATACCAAAATTTATCACTTGTTTTGTCTTCTATTATTATTTTTGTTCCTATTTTAGGATTTTGTAATCATAGGTCTTTTAATGAATCATTTTTAGGAAGTATTATTATATCTCTAGGTATTTTTTCTATTCATTGTTCATAAATTAATTCTCATGATTTAGTTGCTATAGCTTTATTTCAATCTATTAATATTTTACTATATTCTCATTTATTAAAATTTTTTTCTAATTGATTTATTCAAATTTTTGTATCTTTATATTGTTGTACATTATTTAAATAAGGTACTAATAAAGCAAATATTATTGAGATAATAATTATTATAGCCCAAGATTTTATTTTTGGATTTTTGTTTGGTAGTTGTGGCTTTATTTTTTTTCTTATACTCATTTTATTTATTTTTTTAATATATTTTAAAAAGCTGTTTTATTTTACAAAAAAGCTTAGTTTTTGCAAAATAAAAATCATTAAAATTAATTATAATATTTACTTTTAAAATAAAATATTTAGAATATATTTATAAAATTAATTTATAGGAAATTGAAACATTTAAAAATAAAAATAGATAAACTTGAATTTCAAGATAAAGAAGTTCTAAAAAATATAGAACTTACATTGAATGAAAATGATAAAATAGCAATTGTTTGACCAAACTGAGTAGGTAAAACAAGTTTTTTTAAGTTACTTATTTGAGAAAATAAAAATTTTGATTGATATATAGAAAATATATGAAATCTTAGTTTGTGATATTTAAATCAAATTTATTCAGATAATGAAGAAAAAACAGTAAAAGAAGAATTAAAACAAGCTTTTAGTAAAGTGCTAGAATTGGATGATAAAATAAAAGAAATAGAAGAGAAAATGCAAGAAAATCCTGAAGATATGGATTTAATAGAAGAATATACTTCTTTTTTAGAACAATATAATAATTTTTGATGAAATGAAGTAGATAATAAAATCCATTGAGTTGCTAATTGAATGTGAATTTTGGATTTACTTGATAAAAAATTAGTAGAAGTAAGTTGATGACAAAGAACAAAAATTGCTCTAGCTAAAATATTATTACAATCACCAGATATTTTATTTCTAGATGAACCAACAAATTTTATAGATATAGCTTGAGTTGAATGGCTTGAATCTTATTTAAAAAATAAATGGAAATGAGGTTATGTAATTATTTCTCATGATAGAGAATTTTTAGATAAAACTTGTAATAAAACTTATGAAATTCAGTGAACTTTGTGAATAGAATTTTATCATACAGATTATTCATGATATGTATTAGAAAGAGAAAGAAGAGAAAAAAAGAAAATGCAAGATTGGGAAAGACAGGCTGAATATATAAAAAAACAAGAGCAATTAATTAATAGATTTAGAGCTGGTTCTAGAGCTTGATGGGCAAAATCAAGAGAAAAGATGATTGATAAAATGGAAAAAATAGAAAAACCTTATATTCCAAGAAAACCAAAATTTTTCTTTGAGGAATATAAAGATAGTTCAGAAAAAATGCTTATTTTTAAAGAAGTGTTTATATGAAGAAAAGATCCATTATTTTATATTTCAGATGCTACTTTATATAAATGACAAAGAATTTGAATAGTTTGAGAAAATTGAGTTTGAAAATCAACTTTACTTAAAACTATTATGTGACAAATTCCAGTTTTGGATTGATATTTCAATAAATGAAAAACTACTAAAATAGTTTATTATTCTCAACTTCATGAAGAACTTGATAAAAATAAAACAATTAGAGATAATTTTGAAAAATTTGGTTTAGAATATCCAGATGAACATTTGATTTGATTCTTAAAACATTATTTATTTGAAAAAACTGATTTAGATAAGAAAGTTTCAGAATTATCTTGATGACAAACTTCAAAACTACTTTTTGCTATTTTATGACAAACTCCATCAAATTTACTTATTCTTGATGAACCAACAAATCATCTGGATTATGATACAAGAGAAGCACTTGAATCTGCTTTAAATAAATATTCTGGAACAATATTATTTATATCTCATGATAGATATTTTGTTAATAAGCTTGCTACAAATATTTGGTTTATTCAAGACTGAGAACTTTCAATTTCATATTGAAATTATGAAGACTATAGATTTAAACTTGAAAATTGAATAGATATGGATTTTAATTTATTTGATGAAGAAGCTGAACTTAATTTAGTTTTGGAAGAAAAACTTTCAGAAAGGCAAATAAAAAGAATGAAAAATAAATTTTGAGACTCAAAGAAAAGAAAATGAAGTAAAAAGAAAAAATAAACAAAACTATTTAGTTTTGTTTATTTTTTTATTCAAATTTTTTTAATAACTTTAATAATTTATACTTCCCTTTTATTGCTTGATACATTGATTTTATGCTTGGTGTTCAACTAGCTAGTAATAGTTTGTTTCAATTTAAATCTGTAATTTTATTAGCTATTTCTATGGAATTGTATCTTGGAGTTTGGTCTGAAATATAGGAATTATCATGTTCTTCATCTATGATAATTAGTCATAAATTATTAAAAGGATAAAAAAGTGCTGATCTGGTTCAGATTATGATTTTTGCTTGGTTTTGATAAATAAAAATCCAAGCTTTTGTTTTATTGGCTTCTGTAATACTTGAATTTAAAACTAAAATATTTTCTCAAAATACTTTTTTAAGTCTTGTTTCAAGTTGATTAGTTAAAATTATTTCAGGAATAAGTAAAAGACTTTGTTTTCATAACTCTAGTTGTTGCTTAATTAATTTTATATAAATTTCAGTTTTTCAGCTCCCTGTTACTCAGTGTAGTAAAAACTTTTTTTCTTTTGAATTTTGAATTTTTTTAAAAATTTCTTCTTGTTTTTCTGATAAGTTTTTTTTAAAATCAAAATTATATTTACATTCTTCTCTTTTAAGAGATATTAGATGAGAATTTATTTTATCTTTTTTGATTTTTTCTCTTAAATTTTTTGGGAAAAATAAAGAAATACTATTGTGAATATGAGAAAAATAGTATTGTGATATATATTGTGCTAATTTTATTTGTTTTTCTGTTAAAAAAATAAAATTATTTTTTATAGATATGATAGATTTTATTTTATTTTTATCTATATTTAAAATGTTTATTTTTTCTAGAGTTCATATTTTTAATACTACAGCTATTTCTATTTTTGTTCAAATTGGTATTTCAACTATTTGTCCTATTTTTATTTCTTTTTCTAAAAAACTAGGAATAAAATATAATAATCCTAGTTGATCAAAGGTATTTGAAAATGTAGATACTAAACAATACATATTATTTTAAAATAATTTTTATATCTTTAAATCACATTTTTTCTAATGCTTGATTTAAAATAGCTATATTATCTGCTGAATTTACTTGATTTAATACAAAACTTGTTTTAAATTTTATTGTTAATTCTTGATTATTAAAAGAAAAATCAGATGCTTTAATACTTGCTACTATCATTCATTTTACTCAAAGTTCTTTAAGTAGATTTAAATACTTTTGTTTATCAAAAATATTATTTTCTTTTTTTTCTTCATTTTTTATAGTATCACTAGTATCTCAAAAGATATCTCAAATATCATTTATATCTAGTTCTTTTTTATTTTCTTCTTTTTTGGTGTTTATGTTCTTTTCTATTGTGTTTGATTTTTTTATTTCTTTTATGATTGTATTGGTTTCTGTTTTATTTAGTTCTTTTGTTTTTATAAAATGATTTGATAATGGATTTATTATTTTTAATATTCAGATTGTAAATGTTGTATTTTCATCAATTGAATTTTTCATTTTTGAGATAGTTTCATCTAAGATATCAATAATTGATAATTTATTACTTATATCTTTATTTTCTTTTAAATCTTCTAGTATACTATCTCTTATATAGAATAATAATTCTTTTGAAAAAAGTTTTATATTTTTTCAATTTTCAATTAATTGTTCATAATTATTAATGATTTCTTTATCTTTTTTTAATAATTTATTTAAAAAATCTTTTAATTCTTCATTTTTTACAAGTCAAAGAGTGGAACTTATATTTTTATAATTAATTTCTCAATTATCAATAAATTGTTCAAATATATTTATTGCATTTCTAAGTGCTCATCAACTATTATTTATAATATAATCTAAAGAATCTTTATCAATTTTTATGCTTTCTTTTTTTGATATAAATTCAAGTCTTTTTTTTATATCTTCTTTTGATATACTCTTAAAATCATATCTTTGACATCTTGATATAATAGTATCAGGAACTTTGTGTGTTTCAGTTGTTGCTAATATGAATTTTAAATATTTTGGAGGTTCTTCTAATGTTTTTAATAATGCATTAAAAGCTCATTTTGATAACATATGAACTTCATCTATTATATATACTTTGTATTTTGAATATGTTGGTGTAAAATGAGATTTTTCTATTAATTCTCTAATATTATCTACTCAGGTATTACTTGCTGCATCTATTTCTATAACATCAACCAAAGATTCATTATTTATTGCTTTACATATTTTACATTCATTACATGGATCTCAGTTATTTGGATTTAAACAATTAATTGCTTTTGCTACAATTCTAGCTGTTGATGTTTTTCATGTTCATCTAGGTCAACAAAAAAGATATGCTCAAACAGTTTTATTATTTTTTATTGCATTCCTTAAAGTTTTTTTTATAAAATCTTGTCAGACAAGACTTTCAAAATCTTGTGGTCTATATTTAAGATAAAGACTCATATTTTTTATTATTTTATCAATTAAAACAAGAAAATTATAATTAACTTTCTATAATTTTATTTTCATCTAATCCTTTTAAGATTTCTTCAACTTTTGTTTTGTCATGCCATGGTATTGTTCATTTTTGTGTAACCATTACATGTTCATCTCATTTTCAAGCTATTAAAATAATATCTCATTTTTTTCAGCTAACTAAAGCTGTTCTTATAGCATCTTCTCTATTAGGAATTATCCAAAAATCTTCTCATTCTACTCTTTCTATTCATGGTAATACATCTTTTATTATATCAGTTGTATTTTCAGAATAATCATCATCTTGTGTAAGTATTACAAAATCAGAATTTTTGGATACTACTTGTCACATAATAGGTCTTTTACTTTTGTCTCTATCACCAGTTGCTCAAAAAACTGTTATAAGTCTTCAACTTCATTTTATCTTATTTAAAGAATTAATTACATTTTCTAAAGCATCAGCAGTATGTGCATAATCTATAAAAATCTGGTATCATTCTGTATTTTCTACTTCTTCCAGTCTTCAAGGGATTCATTTTATATGTTCTACAATATTTATTATCTTTTCTTTTGATAATCAGAAACTCATAAAAACTCAGATAGCAGCAGTTATATTGTATATATTAAAAATACCTCTTAGTTTTGTTTTTAATTTTAGAGTTTCACCTAATATATTTAAATCAAAATAAGTATATTTTTTTTCTTCTATTATATTTTTTATTTCTAGTGTTGCATCCAGACTTTCTCCATATGTATATAGTGAATCATAAGTTTTATCTAAAAATAACTCTGAATAATTACTATCTATATTTATTATGGCAGTTTTTTTTATATCTTTTTTTCTTTTATAAGATATTAATTTTTTAAAAATTTGTAATTTTGTATTTACATAATCATCCATTGTTCTATGAAGATCTAAATGGTCTTGAGTTATATTTGTTAAAACTACTGTATCATAATTAATTCACCAGATTCTGTTGTATTTTATTCAATGACTAGCTGTTTCTATTATGGCTTTCTTGATTCATTTTTGTTTAGCTATCTTTAATAATCTTTGTAATTCAAAAGCATCTGGACTAGTCATTTTTGTTTTATTTGTGAATTCTTCTTTTCACATGATTATATTTACAGTTGAAAACATAAAAACATCTTCTCAATTTTCAATAAATCATTTTGCTATTAAGTTACAAGTTGTTGTTTTTCAATTTGTTCAAGTTACTCAAATTATAATCATATCTTTACTTGGAAAACCATAGTAAAAATTTGCAATAATTGCTCTTATTTTATGATATGCTAATCTAAGAGGATTATCAAGTGCTACTAAATGTTTTACTTTATGAAACATATATTTTATATTATATTTTATTGTTTATTTTATACTTAATTTTTTTTATTTATCAATTTTTATATAAAAATCTTTATTTAAATTATTTTTATTAATGTTTTTTATTATTTTACCATTAATTTTATATGTAAAATTAATATTATATTTTTTTATTCAGGCTTGTTTTAATAATCAGAAATTATAGTTGTTACAAGTTAAATTATTTTGAATATATTTTATAGAATAATTTTTGTTTTCTCAAGGTTTTTCTTTTGTGTAAAAACTAACTAAATTTGTTTTATTATTTTTAAAAATATTTATATTTATATTTTTATTTATTAGTGTTTTATTTGGAATTATAAGTCTTATATATTGTTTATTTTCTCAGTTTCATTGAATATTTAATAATTTTTCTGTAGGTTTTATATTGAAGTTTTTCATTTTATTTATTAAATCTTGCTTTTTCTCTTTATTAAAAGTATGATTTAAATTTATATCTAAATTTGTTATGTAATTACATTTTTTATTTTTATTTAATGTTTTGTTTATATTTATATTGTAACTTATTTTTAGATATCTATCAGATTTATTTTGACTAAGTGAAGTAAAAATAGGATAAATAAAATTTTTATATTTATTGTAGTTAATATTTCAGTTTAGTTTTAAATCTTGGAAAAAAGTATTCTCTTTTTTATTAAAAAGTATGAAACTAATTTCTCTTTTTTTTATATCATTATTAATTATTTTTAATATTTCTATATATTTGTGAGATTTTATTATTTTATTTTTAAATAATTGACTAAAATCAAAAAGTATTTTTTTAGGAGTTCATAGAGTTCATTGTTTTGATATTTTTGATTCAACTAATAATGAGATTATTGTGTTGAAATTATTTCATTTTATTAAAGTGTTTATTTTTTTGAAATAAACTCATCAGATCAAATTTAAAATTTTATTTATAGTATTTGTATTTATAAAGATTATTCAATTAAAATTGTATCATCATTTTTGTAAAAAGAAATTTATTGCTGTACTGCTTTGTAAAAAACTTGAGTAGTAATTTGAATCCTTTAGTGTAAAAGAAGGATTTATTTGTTTTATTCACCCTGGGCTAGGAATTTTATTTTTATAATTTTTATTTATATTCCATTCTAAATTATATATATCTTCTTTTTTAAAATTTATTATTTCTCATTTATAAATACTAATAATTCATACACTTCAAGGAAAACCTCAAGTAGCCCTTAGTTCATCATTGTTTTGAAATAATATTATATATTTTTTAATTTTTTTATCTCAAAGTATATTTAAAATAGTTTGAGGATTATTTTTATATGTAATTATAATTGTTTCTAGCTTTCAAAAAATATCTTTTAGAAAAATATAGTTTGAAAAATATTTAGAATCTTTATTTATTTTTATTTTTTCTAAGTTAATATTTATATTTTTAATGTCTGTTAATGTTTCTATAATTTTTCATCTATTAGTTTTTATTATATCTGTTATAAAAATAGAGTTTTTATTATTCTTTTTATATATATTATAATAAATTATTGAGGTTTTATCTATATTTTTTATTAGTTCAGATATATTTATTATATTTGATATATAATTACTTGATATTAGTGAAAAAGGCTTATATAAAAAAGATGAAATACTAGTTTTTATATATGAATTATTTAGTTGTTTAATTGTATTTATTTTATTTATATTTTTTAAATCATTAACTCAACTATACAGAAAAAGACTTGCAATTATAAAATCAGATATAAGTATTATTATTGTTATTTTAAGAATAAAATAAAAAGTATTATTTTTTCTTTGTTTATTAAAAAAATTTTTTTTATGAAAGATACTAGTAAAATTTTCTTTTATTAATGAGAAAATATTATCTTTTGATATTATTTTTTTGAGATTTATATTTTTATTTATTAATTTATTTTTTTTATTTATACTATTTATTGCTTTGTTGATTTTTGATTTTATAAGAATTTTTTTTCTTTTATTTAAAAAAATATTTTTATTTAAATTGTTCTTTAATGAATCAATAGTGGTTTTTATTAATTTATTTGTAATAATACTTGTTTTTTTTAAATTTCATTTTAGATTAATAGTTTTTTCTAGATTTGTGTAGATATCATTTAATTTCATTTTTAATTCTTATTTATATTCTTATTTGTATAATATTTAAAAAGAAAAAAACTCCAAATTAATTGGGGTTTTTTATAATCAAATTGTTTCTCTTATTATATTTAATTCATTTAATAATACATTATCTTTTTTGATTAGCTTCTCAAGTTTTCTACAACTATATAATACTGCAGCATGATTTCTTCATGAAAAGATATTTCAAATTCTCTCATAAGTATAATTCATTTTTGTCTTTAATAAATACATACTTACTTGTCTTGGTATCATAAATTCTTTTTTTCTATTTTCTCATAATATTCATTCTTTCTCAATTCAGAAGTGTCTTGAAACAGCATCTATAATATCTTCATAAGATTTTATTTGAATTTTAGCAGTTTCTTTTTTATTTGCTCATAATATATCAGTTGTAAAGCTTAATTTTTTTAGTTTTTCAGCTATTTTATTTAGTTCAGGAGTTTTTCCTGTTAATTCATATTCAGCAATAAGTTGATTTAATATTCATTCAAGCTCTCTTATATTTTCAGTAACATTTGCAGCAATAAATTCAGCAATATCTTGAGGTACCATAAATTCTCTTTCTCTTGCTTTTTCTTGTAGAATTGCAAGTCTAGTTTCAAAATCTGGTTTACCTATATCAACAGTTATTCCCCATTCAAATCTACTTCTAAGTCTTGGTTCTAGGTTTTCAAGTTCTTTAGGTGCTCTATCTCAAGATATTATTATTTGTTTATTTTGATCATATAATAAATTGAAAATATTATATAACTCATTTTGAGTTTGTTCTTTTTTTGCTAAAAATTGTACATCATCAATTATTAATACATCAATATCACTAAATTTTTGTCTTAGCATTTCTACTTTTCTTTTTTTAACTGCAGAAATATATTCAGTTATAAATTTATCAGCTGTTGTATAGACAACTTTTTTTCATTTATATTTTTTGTAAATATCATTTCAAGTTGCTTGTAATAAATGTGTCTTTCAAAGTCATACATCACCATATATATATAAGGGATTATATGATTTTCATGGATTTTTTGCTACTGCTTCACAAGCTGAAAAGGCCAATTGATTATCAACTCATACAATGAAATTTTGAAAATCATATCTTGAATTTATAGTATTTTTTTCTTTCATTGTAGAGCCTATGCTTTGTTTTTTTGTATCTTTTTTATTTACTTTTTTTCAAGCTTCTTTTAAAAAGGTTGCACAATTAATTACATTTAAATTTGATGGATTATCTATTTCATTATCAACTTTGAATTCTATTTTTTCTATAGTTTCTTTTTCTTTTTGAGTTGCTCTTAATATTTTATCATAGAATTTTGCTTCAAGATTATTTTTCATAAAAGTAGAAACAACTCAAAAAGTTATTTTTTCATTATTTTCAGCTAAAATTGAGATTTTTCTAAAATATACTAGAAAATCTTGTTTTTTGATTTCAGGTATTAGATTTAATAAAATATTTTTAAGTTTGTAGTTTTTTTCCATTTTTAAATTTGTGTTTATTTTTTAAAAATTCTCTTTTGTTATGACTTCATAATATTTGTTTTGAAATAATAGTCAAAAATAACTTTTTGCTTGACAAGGTTTTATGTTTAAAAAATGTGAACATACTTAAGTTTTCTTTTGTAATAAATAAGAATATTTAGTTTTTAACATTTTTGAATAAAAAAAAATTATTGTTTTGATATTTGATTTTTTTTAAAAAAAGTGCTAAAATATTTATATTAAATTAAATAAAAAATATTAAATGAAATTAGTTGAAAAGAATAATCAAATAAATAATTTAGATTTATTAATAGAAGATATTAACAAAAATATCTATAATTGAGAATTAACTGAAATTTTTGAAGTTACTTATAGTTATAAAAAACATTGAGAAAATAATTTTAATATTACATTGTTTTCTGATTTTTTGTGAGAAAAAATAGAAGAAATAAATTTAAATAATAAAGAAGTTTTATTAAATCTTGGTAAGAAGACTAATTATAAAGTTTTAGAAAAACAAGAATTAATTAAAAAATATATTAAAGAAATTAATAATGTAGAAAAAAAATGAGAAGAAGAAAAGATAATTTCAGAATTATTGATTTGAAGTTTGAATTATGCTTTAAAAATTTTAGAAATTACTAAATTATGACTTGTATTTGAATTAGAAAAAGCTTGAATAAATAATAATTTAGATTTAGAAAAAAAACAAGAAATTATAGAGAAAATAAAACTTTTAGAAAAAGATATTTTTGATTGAGAAATAAAAAATAATCCTAGAGAAGTAATTTTGGCCTATGAATTTTTAAGAGATAGATATGAAAAAAATAAAGATAAATTAGAAGATATAGAACAAAAAGAATATTTAAATTTTTTGCATAAAGCAGAAGAGTATTTACCAGAAGATTATTCTTATTTTCCTAAAATAAAAGAAGAAAAAATTGAAAAAAATGTTAATAAAGAGTTTTTATCTAAAAAAATTCCAAGAGAAAAATATGTTCAAATACTCCAAGATGTTTTTGATTTATTAAAATTGGATATAGATGTGAAAATAGAAGAAAGATGAAGTATTTATGATTGAGAATATCATCTTTGAATACCAAAAAATGAAAAATATAATTTTTTAACTATAAAAAGAATTTTAGAATTAATTTCTCATGAAATTGAAGCTCATACTGTAAATCTTAGGAATAATCAAAAATTGATTTGATACTTTAGAAGTGCAGCAAATTTGGAAAAAGAAGAATGACTTGCAATAGTTATGGAAAATTTATTAAATTGAAAAAAATTGGAAGAAATTTGAGTTCCACAACATTTTCCAAAAGTTTTTATGTGAGAAATCTTAACTTGAACAGAATTAAAAAGATTTTTAGATTTAAATAATAAAATTCATCCTGATACAGGTCATGCTGGAAGATTTTTAAGATTAAAAAGGAATTATGATTTATCTTTGCCTTGAGTTCAGCATAAAGATACTTCTTATTGAAGATGAGCTTTAAAAATAGTTAATTTGTTACAAAAAATTAAATCTTGAGAAGAAAAAAATATTGAAGTTAGAGATTTATTTTTGGCAAAAGTTTGATTTAAGGATATCTTGAAAGCTAAAAAACTTATGCAGTTAAGATGATTAGAATATAATGATTTAACAATGCCTCTTTTTATTTGAGAACTTGTTAAATATTTATTTAAAATTGAAGAAAATAATAAAAATTCTAGAGTTAAAAAGGAAATTTCTCAAGAAGATTTTATTAAAAAATTAAAAAAGAAATATGATTTTATAAATTTTGATGAGATTGAAATTCCTGTTGTTTCATTTTTTGAGAAAAAAAAGATTTATAATATATTGAAAACTATAAAATCAATTGATTAATTTTTTTTGTTGCAAAAAAATAAAAAACAATATAATTATTTTGCAAGAGAAGGTATCTACTGCTAGTTTATTCTAGGAGAGGAAAGTCTGGACACCATGGGGAAAGCATAAAGGATAACAACCTTGGTTTATATTTAATAAATAAAATATAAATACAGATAGTGCCACAGAGACAATACTAGCTAAATTTTAGTGAAAGGTGAAAAGTCATTTGGTGTTATTTTAATAGCTACAAATGAAGTCTTACAGCAATGTAAGAATCTTGGTAAACCTTATGTGGTGCAATGGGAATGGTACTTTTATAGAATTATTATCCCCTATTGTTTTATAAAAGTATACTCAGCTTGAGTTATAAAGTAATTTATAACCTAGATAGATTGATACCTAGATACAGAATCCGGCTTATTACTCTTGCAATTATTATAAAAATTTATAAAATCCTCCTAGTTTTACTTAGGTGGATTTTATTTTTAAATTTTAAAAAAGTATGAAATTATTATTTATATGAATTCAAGGTTCTGGTAAATGAACTCAATGAAAAATTTTACAAGAAAATTTTGGTTTTGAAATTTTTGAAACAGGAGGTGCTTTGAGAACTTTAGCAAAAGAAGATAGTGATTTATGAAGAACTATTAAAGAGACAATTGAAGCTTGAAAACAAGTTAGTCCAGAAATGATTGAAGATATTTTATTAGATTTTCTTGAAAATAAAGCAAAATCAGAGAAAATTATTTTTGATGGTCTTGTTAGAAATGCTTGAAATAAAACTACAGCAGACAAAGTATTATGAAATTATAAGGTAGTTTTATTCGAATTATCTAGAGAAAAAGCAGAAGCAAGATTATTAGGTAGAAAATATAATCCAAAAACTTGAGAAACTTTTTTATCTAGCTTTAATTATGATCCAAAAACTTGAGATAAACTTGAAGTGAGAAAAGATGATAATCAAGAATCAATAAAACAAAGAATTGATGACTTTTATACTAAGACAATGCCAGCTATTAATGAATATGAAAAAGAATGAAAGTTGGTTAAAATTGATGCAGATAATTGTATAGAATGAGTAACTAAAGAATTAATAGAAAAATTAAATTTAAAATAAGTTATGATAAATATTTATTTAGCTAGTCCAAGAGGATATTGTGCTTGAGTTAATAGAGCTATTAATATATTAAATGGGGCTTTGGAAAAATATAAAGCTCCTATTTTTGTAAATCATGAAATAATTCATAATAAAATAATTATTGATTATTATAAGAATAAAGGAGTTATTTTTGATGATAATTTAGAGAATATTCCAGAAAATGGTATTATGATTTTTTCTGCTCATTGAGTAAGTCCAAAATATATACAAAAAGTAAAAGATAAGTGAATTAATTATATTGATGCAAGTTGTCCTTTAGTTATTAAAGTACATACAGAAGCTAAGAAATTTTTACAAAAATGATATAAAATAATTTATATAGGACAAAAAAAACACCAAGAAGCTCTTTGAATATTATGAGAGGATAAAAATAATATTTTTATAGTAGAAAATAAAAAAGATGTAGATTTATTAAGAAATACTTTAAAAGATGAAAAATTAGTATTACTTACTCAAACTACTCTTTCAGTTTCAGATAAAGATGAATTGGAAAAATATATTTTTGATAGATTTAAAAAAATAGAAAAACCAGATACATCTGATATATGTTATGCTACAACAAATAGACAAAATGCAGTAAAAAAACTTATTGAAGTAAAAAAAATAGATGCATTGATTGTGATTTGATCAAAAAATTCTAGTAATTCAAATAAATTAAAAAATATATGAGATAAGTATTGAATAAAATCAATTTTAATTGATAGATTTGAAGATTTAGATTTAAATTTTTTAAAATGAATAAAAAAACTTTGAATTAGTTCTTGAGCATCAGTTTCTCATGATTTGGTAAATAATTTAATTAAAAAATTAGAAAAAAATAATGCAAAACTTATTGAGGAAATAAAGATTGTAGAAGAAAAAATAAATTTTAATTTTGATTTAGAATTAAAATAAAATATTTAAATTATTGCTTTTTATAAAAAGTTATATAATAAATTAAAATAATTATTAAAAAAATAAAAAAGTTATGTTATATTGATTCCAACTTTGAAGAGAATTTAAACTTAGTATAAGTGAAATATTATCTGTTTTTCCTGATTGAAAAGTTATATATAGTGAAAAAAGTGTTTTGGTTTTAGATTGACTTAATCAAGAAGAAATATTATTAAAAGCTAATTTTTTAGGTTGAACTATTAAAATATTTGAACTAAATATAAAAAGTACTTTAGATGATATACTAGATTCTGTTTTAAATTATTCTAAAAGTTTTGATTGAAAATTTAATTATTGAATAAATTTGTTTTGAGAAACTAATTTACAGTTGTCTAAAATATTGATAAATACTAAAAGATTTTTAAAACAAAATAATGTATCTTCAAGATTTGTAAATAAAAATGATAAAAATCTGTCATCAGCTCAGATTATATGAAATAAATTAATAAAAAGATGAATTGATTTTAATATAATTGATTTAGGAGGTATTTTTTATTTTTGAAAAACTATTTGGGTCCAAGATATAGATGCTTATTCAGCTAGAGATTATTGAAAATCAAGAGATATGGATATATGAATGCTTCCACCAAAACTTTCACAAATAATGATAAATCTTTCAAGGAATGATTGAAAGAATTTGATTTCACTTTATGATCCTTTTGTTTGACTTTGAACAATTTTAATTGAATGAGCATATATGTGAATAAAAAATCTTTTTGGTAGTGATTTTAATCCTAAAATGATTCAAGAATCAAAATCTAATCTTTGAAATTTAAAATCTAAAATTTCTTGATTAAATATTGAGATAATTGAGGCTGATGCAAGAGATATAGTAGAAAATTCTATTTTAAAGAATAATAAAAATGATTCAATTGTTTCTGAATGATTTTTATGAGAGGTAATGACTCAAAAAAATATAAATTTTGATAGAATAAATATTCAAAAAAAGAATTTATCAAAACTTTATGAAAAATTCTTTTCTTGATTGAAGCAAGTTTGATTTTCTGGGAATATAGTTATTTCATTTCCTTTTTGGGATGTAAAATGAAAATATATATTTTTTGAAGAAGTTTATGATATATTGAATAAATATTGTGATATACTTCCTTTATTCCCTTCTGAATTTGATTTTAAAGAAACTAAATCATGAAGTTTATTATATAAAAGACAAAAACAACTTGTTTGAAGAGAAATTTTTAAATTAAAGATAAAATAAGACTAGAGAATTATCTAGTCTTATTTTATAAATATAATATATATTATTGCTATTATTATAGGCAAAAATATAAGTGAATATAATAATGTTTTATTCATAATTAGTTGTTTTCAATATTTTTAATATCTTTATTTTCTTGATTTAATTTGTTTCTCATTTTTGGAGTTGGATTATTTGCCCATTTTTTAAATAAACTCCATTCGTAATATATATTTTTTTGAATAGAATTTCTTATATTTATTATTTTTTTATTTATTTTTATATCTAATTTCTTATCTAAAAAAAGTCATAGATTTGGTGTTATGAAAATAATTATTATGTATAATAAAATTATTTTTATAAGTGTTTTTATTAGTATCATTCTTATTTTTAGTCATTAATTAATTCTCATTTTAATACATATTTATCTAGATTTGTAATTTTTACTTTTACTAAATCTCAAATTTTTATTTTTTCATCTTTTTTAAAAAATACTTCTTTAAAATTTCTAGTTCTACCATAAAAATATCAATCTTTTTCTCAAGATACAAGAATATCTTCTTGTTTATTTAACATTAACTTATTTCTAGTTTGTATATTTTCTAGTAATAAATCATTAAGTTTATGCCATCTTTTAGCTTTAGTTTCTTCAGGAATATTATCTGGATATATTTTTTCTGCTATAGTTCCTTTTCTTACAGAATATCTAGCATTATATACAAAATCAAATTGACATTCTTTATATGCTTTAATTGTATCTTCAAACATTTCTTCTGTTTCATTTGAATATCCTACAATTATATCTGTTGAAATTGAGAAATAGGGGTCTTTGTTTCTTAAATAATTTACCATTTTTTTAAAATCTTCATAAGTATGTCTTCTGTTCATTTGCTTTAACATCTTATTGTTTCCAGATTGTAGTGCAAAATGTAAGTAGTTACATGTTTTTTCTAAATCAAAATGAGCATCAAGTATGTCTTGAGTCATATCATGTGGATTACTTGATGTGAATCTTATTCTATCAAGTCATTCTATTTTGTCTAACTGTTCAAGTAATTGTCTGAAAGGAGATTTTTCTAATCCATCATTCCATTTTGCTTTTTCTTTATTCCAAAATTTTTTATCTACAAATTCTTTTCAGTAAGAATTTACATTTTGTCATACAAGAGTAATTTCTTTTGCTCAATTTCTTACTACTTGTTTTGCTTCATTTACTATTTCCTCTATAGTTCTAGACTTTTCTCTTCATCTTGTTTGAGGTACTATACAATAACTACACATATTATCACATCAAGTTTGTATTATAATAATAGCACTTGATGGATTTTCTCTATATTGTTTTTGTTTTAAATAATCATCAAAACTATAATCTTTTCAGATAGCTTCATTAAAAATATGTGTTAATATAATAGGAAAATATTTTATATCTTCTATTCTCAATACTATATCTATTTTATCTCAAAGTCTTGGGAATAATTTATCATCATTGTTATATATTTCATTACTTTCTTTTAATGTATTTATTTGTTTTGCATTTTTTCTATCTCTTTTATAGCTTTCTAAGTATTTTTCATTCATTCAAGTTTTTCTTATCATACAACCAGTAAGTGTTGTTATGATTTTTTTGTTTTCTTTTTTACTATATTTTTTTATTTCTTCAAGTAGTCCAACTACCTTATCTTCTCATTTTTGTCTGACTGAACATGTATTTAAAACAACTAAATCAGCTTTTTTCCAATTAGCTACTTTTAAAAATCAAGATTGAAGTAGAATCATATTTATTTTTTCTGAATCAGCTTGATTCATTGCACATCAAAATGTTTTTATATAATATTTTTTCATTTTTTAATTATTTTATTTATGGTTAATATTTATTTCTAATGGAATAGAATCTTTTATGTGTAAATCTGTTTGAGGAAAAGGTATACTTATTCAATTTTCATTTAGACTTGTATAAATCATTTTTAAATAATCTGATTTTGTTCTATTTGGTCTTGTTGTTTCATCTCATCTTATCCATACATATAATTCAAAATCTATACTGCTTGAATTCATATTTGTCATAACTATCAATGGTTTATAATCTCAACTTTTCATATGAGGAATATTTGATTGCTCTAATGAGTTTAATATAACTTTTTCAACTTCTTTTATTGTGGTTCAATAAGCTACTCAAAAAGGAATTTTAAATCTTACTTTTTTATCATTTAAAGTCCAGTTTACAATATTGTTTTCTATAAATTTTTGATTTGGTATAATTATATCAATATTGTTGTTTGTTTTTATTGTAACTGATCTCATTTTTATATCAAGAATTGTTCAACTTGTTCAATCTGATAATTCAATATAGTCACCTACTTTTATACTTTTTTCAAACATAAGTATTATACCTGATACAAAATTTGAGACTATATTTTGTAATCAGAATCAGATTCATACTGATAATGCTCAAGCTATAATAGTAAGACTAGAAAGATCTATTCATATTACTTTTACAGAAGTTAGAAGTACAATAGTTATTATTGTATAATAACCTATATTTGCAAGTAAAGTTGTATTTGAATATGATAAATTATTATTATATTTTTTTCTTATATTGTATATAAAAATCTTATAAAATCAGGCTATTTTTATTCCTATATAAATTATAATAAGGAAAATAAAAATATTTGATATGCTTATTTTTGATGTTCAGAAAGTAATTAAAGGATAATTTATTATTTCTATTAGTTTTGATAGTAGAATTTTTGTATCATTTGTTATTTGTTTAAAATAACTAGTTGTAAAATAAAGAATTCAAAAAAGTAAAATTAAAATAATACTTATATATATTATTATTTTAATTTTTAATTTTATTTTATTTAAAAAATCTCTCATTTTTTATTTTTTATTAAAATAGTTTATATAATTATATATAAAAAATAAAATATTCAATTTTTTAAAAAATTGTTTTGTGTATATTTAAGAAATGTGTTAAAATTTATTTGACTTATAAAACTAAAGTACTATAACAATCTAACATTAATTTTTAAAAAATAAAATATGGAAGTTGATTGATGATGAAAAATTGATTCATTAAAAGCATATAAACCTTTTTCTAGAGAACCATTAGCTCCTAATGTTGAGTTAACAAAAAAACAAATTGATAAAATTGTTTTTTATAAAAGAATAATTGAAAATAAAAATGATATAGAAATTAAAGAATGATCAGAAATTCCAGATAAAGTTTTAAATCATATTATTTCATATAATTATGATGTACTATCTCCAAATACAACTTATTGTATAGATGATAGAACAGAAGAAAAACAAGAAAAAGGAGTATCAATTCCTTGAGGTTCTGATTGATTATTAGCTTCAGCATATCATTATATAAATAAATTATGATTGTCATGAGAAATAAGTTCAGAAGATATTTATGAAGCTTTGATTGTTACTATTTGATGACTTGATAATTATTATACACATAGTGATACTCATAATATAAATAATAAATGACAAATTGGTTGTTGACATTGTAATGTTGCTTTTAATAAAAAATCTCATTCATTAAGTATCCCAGAAAAATATGAAGACTTTATGAAATTTTTAAGAAGAATAAATAAAGCACAAAAGAAATTAGATATACTAGATTGAGAACATAATCCTGAGTGAGTTATTTTAATTGATAATACTTGAAGTCCTGAAAAATTATCTATTATTCAAAAATGAAAAGAATCTCAATATTTTGTATATAATAGAAATGCAGAAAAAAATATTTTATCAAGATTTGTGGAAGAATTAAATAAAATAGAAGACATAAATATACAATTAAATAAAGAAGAATTGGATAATATTTCTTTTGAGGCTTATCTTTCAACATTAAAACACTTAAATTGATGAGAACTACCTCATTATACAATTAAATATAATCCTGAAACTTGAAAATATAGAATTAAAACTGTGTGAGATGTAAATACTTTTATAAAAAATCATTAAAAAAGATAGTTCAAAAACTATCTTTTTTCTTTTGACAAAAAAAAACTTTGTCTATAATTCTGTCTTATAATTTTTATTGTATAATAAAAAAAAATGTCATTTATAAACATTACAAAAGAGGTTTTTACTAAAATGAAAAATAAAAAAGTAAAACCAGAAGAATTAGATCTTAAAAATAAAGTTCCAAAAGTATTAAAAAAATCATTAAAATTAAGATGTATTGATGTAGGAGATAATGAAGAAATTATGACTGAATTATATTCTCTTGAGTGACCCCAATTTAGTTTGGAATCATACAATATCTCTTTTACTGCTTCACCAAAACATGCTGATTGAATATTTGTAGTTGGTGCAGTTACAAAAAATATGCAAAAAGCTTTAAAAGATGCTTATGAAGTTGTGCCTGATCCAAAAGTTATTATAGCTTGTGGAGATAAGGCTATAAAATGAGATAATAGATTTGAAGATTGTAAAAGTGTGAAAGAAGTTTTATGAAAAGTTGATTTAGAAATTCCTTGAAATCCTTCTTCAAAAGATATTTTTAATTATTTAGTTAATTTTATAAAATAATATGTTAGTAACAATATTGATATTATTTGGATTATTATTTTTAGCTTCATTTTTTCTAAAAATTGATAGTTTAAGAAAAGTAAAGATATTAAATCATACTTTAGCTACAGTTTTTTTATTGATTTGAATATTTTCAGTAAATAATTTATTACATAATTCTGTAGTAAATTTATTTAATTTATTTCATATAGAAAGTTTAGAAAATTATTTTCTTTTGATTTTTGCAGTTTTATGATTTGCTGTAAGTTTTTATAGTGATTTTTATTTTGGAGAATATCTAAAACACTGAAAAAAATTAAATTTTTATTATATTATGTTATTGCTTTTTGTTACTTCCATGCTTGGAGTAATTATTTCTTCAGAAGCAATAACTTTTTTAGTTTTTTGGGAGATAATGAGTGTATCTAGTTATTTTTTAGTAGTTCATGAAGCTACAAAAAAATGAATTTTAAAAGATTGAGCTTGGTATTTGATTATAACTCATATTTGAATGTTTTTTATTCTTTTATCATTTATACCATTTATAATATCAACTCATAGTACTTCTTTTTTACAATGGTGAAATGCTAGTTTAACTCAAAGTTTAGCAAGTTTATCATTTTTTGCAGCTTTAATATGATTTGGATCAAAAGCTTGATTATTCCCTATTCATATTTGGTTACCAAAGGCTCATCCAATTGCTCCAACAAATGTTTCAGCACTTATGAGTTGATTTATGGTAAAACTTCCAGTTTTAATGATACTTAAATTTTTACTTATATTTTTTCACTGACAAGTTCAATTTTCTTGGTTTGTAGTAACTTTACTTATTGCAGCTATTTCATCATTTTTATGAGTATTTTATGCTATTATACAACACAATATCAAAAAATTACTAGCATATCATACAATAGAAAATGTTTGAATTATATTTTTAGGTATAGCTATAAGTATGCTATGAATGTATTTACATAATGGTTTTATAGTTGTTGTTTGAATATTTGCTGCACTTTATCATACTTTTAATCATGCTATTTTTAAATGATTATTATTTTTAGTTGCTGGTTGAATGATAGAGAGAACAAATACTTATGAATATACAAAACTTGGATGACTTATAAAAACTTTTCCTTTTTTAGCTTTGAGTTTTCTTGTTTGAAGTATAGCTATTGCATGAGTAATGCCATTAAATGGTTTTAATTCAGAATTTTTAACTTTTGTTTGATTATTTAAATCAGTTGTTATTTCAAGTTCAATTGTAACTAAATTTCTTTTGATTTTATCAGTTGTTACTTTAACTGCAACAGCTGTATTATCTTTGATATGTTTTACAAAAGTATTTTGAATAGCATTTTTGGGAAATAAAAGAGATATAAGTTTGGAATATAAAGATATTAAATCAATTTGAGAAAAAATATCTTACTGAGTTTTGATGTTGGCTATTGTTTTACTTGCTGTACTACCTGGTTTTATATATTTAATTGTTTCAAAAATATTAAATATAAGATTTGAATGAAACTTATTTAGTTTTGGAAATCTAGATTTAAACTATACCCCTATATATCTTATATGAATATTGACTGTATTTTTTGTAGTAAGTTATATTTTATATAAAGTTTTATCAAAAAAAGAGAAGAAAATGCCAGTTTGGAATTGTGGTTATAATTATATAGAACCAAAAACTCAATATACTAGTACTGCTTTTATACAACCACTTAGAAGAATATTTGCAAGTATTTATGGTGAATCAAAAATTTTAAGTAAAAATTCTAAAAAAGAATCTGAAATAGTTTATAAAAAAGAATTATCTAATATAGAATATTCTACAATTAATAAATATTTTGTTGATAATTTTTATGCTAAGGTATTAAAATTTATTTCTAGTATTGCTAAAAAGGTTAAATCTTTACAAAATTGAGAAATACAAAGTTATATATTTTATATGTTTTTAGCTTTATTGTTATTAGTTGTGATTGTTTTATTTAATTAATATTTAAAAAATGTATATATTATTTTTTATAATTGTATTATTTTTAATTCCATTATTTGATGTATTTTTAAAAAATATAAAAAATATATTAAATGGAAGAAAAACTTTAAGTTGTTTTCAGACTTATTATGATTTGATTAAATTATTTAAAAAATCTAATTTTAAGTCAGAATTTACAAGTTTTGTAAGTTTTATTGCTCCTTTAATTATATTGATGACAAGTTTGACTTTCTTATTTTTAATTCCAGTTGTCTGAAATTGATTAAATATAAATATAATTGTATTATTTCATATTTTATGACTTTGAAGTGTATTTTTAATGCTTTATGCATTGGATAATGCTACTTATTTTTGATGACTTGGTGCAGCTAGAGAAGCTTTTGTTCTAGCTATTGTAGAGCCAGTAACTATTTTAGTGATTTTAGCTTTTGTGGTTCTTGCTTGATGAAATATGGACTTGGTATCTATAGCTAGTTTTTTACAAAATAATTCAAATATAATAGTTAGTTTTTTTGTTTTTATTTTAGCAGTAAATTTATTTGCTATCTTATTGGCAGAAAATAAAAGATTTCCTTTTGATAATCCATCTACACATCTTGAGCTAACAATGATACATGAAGCAATGCTTTTAGAAACAACATGATCAAAACTTGCAATTATGGAAATTGCTTCAAAAATAAATCTAATTGCTTTTGTTAACTTACTTATATTTTTGGTTTGGAATAATACTTATTCTTTAACAAATTCTTTTGAGTTATTTTGATTATATGTTTTGAAAGTTTTAGTTATTTTAGTTTTTATAGCTTTTTTTGAAACATTTATTACAAAAATGAGATTATTTAAATATCAAAATGTATTTTGATTTTTACTTATTTTGGAACTTATTACTATCTCTTTTTATCTTTTAAAATAATAAAAAATGTTAGAAATTTTATTTTTACTTTTAGTATTAACAATTTTTATACTTTGAGTTACATGAAATTATAAAAATTTTATAAAAATTTATATTTTTCAAGTTGCAATCATAATATCATTTTTTTATATGATATATCACAAACAATTTACAAGTGATATATTTATATTTATATCTTTTATATTTGCTATACTTATAAGATTACTTCTGATACCAAGTTTTTTATACCATTTTATAAAAACATCAAAGTTACCAATTGTAGAAAGAGAATTTAAATTTGGTATTTTTACAAATTTGATATTTTATTTCATTTCCCTTTTAATAATTGTTTTTATCTCTAATAAAGTATATTGAACAAATAATTATATCTTTATTTGAGCTATGTTTATGCTTGTTTCAGGATTCTTAAACTTTGCAAATCATAAAAAATTAATTTGAGATATATTGAGTTTTTTAGAGCTTGAAAATTGAGTTTTCTTATTATCACTTCTTGTTTTGGAAAGAGTTAGTTTTTATATAGAGTTATGAATAATTGTTGATATTTTAATGAGTTTAGCAATTTTAATTATTTCAACATTAAAAATAAGATCTGTTTATTGAAGTATAGACATTGATAAATTATCAGATTTAAAAGATTAAAAATTGTTTTCTAATATTTTTATATAATAAAATTGAAAGATATGTTTTACATAGTTTTATTTACACCTATTGTTTTAAGTATAATTGCATTTATTTTAAATAAAAAATTTAGTTTTTTTGTTTTAAAGTTATCAACTATAGTTTATTTATTTTTATCATTTTTTATTGTTTATTTATTTAAAATTTGATATTCATATAAATTATCTATATTTTTTAGTAATTATAATATAAATTTTTCAAATTATAATAATATAAATTCTTTATTTATATTATTGATTGCTACACTTGCTTTTTTGATTTGATGGTATGCTGTGTATTATTTTAAAAAAGAATTTGAACATAAAGTTATAGGTTTTTCAAGATTGAAACAATATAATATATTTGTAAATTTATTTGTTTTTGCAATGCTATTTGTAGCTAGTACAAACAATATATTAGTTATGTGGATAGCACTTGAAGCAACTACTATTTTTACAACATTTTTGATAAGTTTTTATGGTGTTTCTACTTCTTGGGAAGCTGCTTGGAAATATGTTATTTTATGTTCTGTATGATTAACAGTATGATTGTTTTGAATTTTAATGCTTATAAGTTCTTGACTTACTAGTTTAGATTTCAATCTAATTACTTATGAGAATGTTAATCCTTTACTAGTTAAGCTATCATTTATTTTTATTTTAGTTTGATTTGGTACAAAAGTTTGACTTTTCCCTATGAATAGTTGGTTACCAGATGCTCATGGTAAAGCATCAACTCCAGTTTCAGCATTTATGTCTTCTATTTTATTACCTTTGGCTTTGTATATAATTTTTAAGTTAAAAATTATAGTAGATATATTGTTAAATACAGCTGATTTTACAAATAATGTATTGCTTGCTTTTTGAATAATAACATTAGTTTATTCTGGATTTATATTAATTTATCAAAGACATTTTAAAAGAACTCTTGCTTATTCATCTAGTGAAAATATGTGAATATTAGCTTTGGCTTTATGAATAGGTAGTCCTCTTGCTTTAAAATTATGATTACTACATCTAATAGCACATAGTTTTTTAAAAACTTCTAGTTTTATGTCAGTATGAAATGTTTTACTAGAACAAAAAACAGGTAAATTTGAGAAAATATCAGATCTTTTAAAAAATCAAAGTGTATCATCAAAATTTATAATAATATCAATTTTAATGCTTGTTTGAGTACCAATCTCTCCTCTATTTATCTCTGAAATATGATTAATATATACTCTTTTTATAAAAAATATATGGTTAACTTTTATTGTTATATTTGCTTTTATATTAATTTTTTCAGGAATGCTTATAAATTTTTCTAAATTATTTAAGAAAAAAGATGGAACTGATACTAAGCTGATAAAAGAAAATTTTTCTTTTAATAGTATCTTTACTCCTATTTTAGTTACTTTGATTATGTGAATTTGAAGTATTGTTAGTGTATTGTTTATATTTTAAAAAAATCAAGATGTTACAAATTAAAAAATTTGAAACTTTAAAACAAGTGTTTGATGCAGTAAAACTTTTAAAAAATGATTGATATTATTTTTTATGAGAATTTTTAAGAGAAGTTGATGAAAATAATGATGAGTTAATGATTTTATTAACTTTGGATGAAAAGGAAATTTTATTAACTTGTGTACATTCAAACCAAGAAGAACTTCCAAAAATATCAGATATTTATTATGCTGCTTATTTATTTGAAAATGAAATTTATGATTTTTATGGAAAAACTACTACTTGATCTAAAAATCATATTTTAAGATTACATAATTTTTCTAAAGATTATTTTCCAAAAAGGAAACTTTGAAAAGCTATTGTAAAAGAAAAACAAGAGTATATTTTTACTGAAACTAAATTTGAATGAGAAGTAAAAGTTCAAGTTGGACCTATACATGCTTGAATTATTCCTCCTGGTCACTTTAGATTTACAGTTGATGGTGAAGATACTTTAAATTTGGATATTCAAAATGGTTGGGTTTACAGATGAGTTGAAAATTATTTTACAAAAGAATCGGATTTACAACAATTATTAGAAGCATCAACTGAAATAGCTTGAGATTCAAAAATAGCTACAAGTTTAACTTTTGCTAAACTTATAGAACAATCTGCTAAAATGAAAGTTTCAGAATTAACTAAGTTAAATAGAATTATAGCTTTAGAATTAGAAAGGATTTATAATCATTTATGGACAATTTGAGCAATTTTAAATGATGTATGACAAGGATATTTATTAAATTGATTTTTGGAAATAAGAGAAGAATTTTTAAAATTAAATGAAAAAGTATATTGAGATAGATTATTGGATTGAGTAATAAATTTTTGAAAAAATAATATAAATTTAACAGAAAAAAAATCTAAAAAGATTTTAAAAACTATTGATAAAATAAATGATAGGTTTAAGAATTTATTGTATATTGCAAGTAGTTCTACTTGAATCTATGATAGACTTTTTACTACATGAATTGTGAAAAAAGAAACTGCTTTAGTTCATTCTTCTTTATGACTTTGAGCAAAAGCAAGTTGATTAAAAATAGATTTTAGACAAGTAGATTCTTATTATGAAGATTTTGATTTTAAATGTATTCTATGAGAAAATGGTGATTGTTTTGATAGATTTAATGTAAGGGCAAAAGAAGTAAAACAAAGTTTTAAAATCATAAAAAAATCTATAAAAAAATTAGAAAAATTAAATTTTGAAGAAAAACAAAAAGATAAAAAAATAGAATTATCTGATTGATATTTTGTTTCTAGAACTGAATGACATAGATGAGAAAATTTACAAATTATTTATGTAGAAAATTGAAAAATTAATTATTATAAATTTAAAGATCCAAGTTTTGTAAATTGGACTTTACTTGAATATGCTGTTTTAAATAATATAATTGCAGACTTCCCTGTTTGTAATAAAAGTTTTGATATGAGTTATAGTTGATTTGATGTATAAAAAAATGAAGTTTTTATAAAAACTTCATTTTTTTATACAATAATTTTTAATTAACAGCTCAAGTTGAGTTAATTATTTTATTTATATCATTTGTTACATCTCAGATTTTATTTGCAGTATCTTTTAATTGGTTCAATTTTTCTCATGCTTGATTTATAGTATCTTTTGTTTTATCATAAGTATTTTTTAAATCATCAGCTTTTTTTCTTAATTTATCAATGTTTTCTTTTGTTTTATCAATAGTATTTAATGTTCAACTATAATATTTTTGCAAATCATCTTTAGTTGGGACTTTTGTTCAGAAATAATCAAGTTTATTTTTTATATCTCTTATTTTTTCATTTAATCAAGATAATCAAATCATTTTTTCTATTTGATTTGCTATAATAGGAGCTTTAAAAACAATTATTATATATAAAACTATAATTATAACTATTGAGAGTAGTACTTTTTTCATATTTTTTATAACTAAAAAAACTATAATCTATTATAATAGATTATAGTTTTTTTAGTTTCTTTTTCAACTTTTTTATTTATCTGAAAATAAATCACTAGCACTTATGTTTCTATTTTTTAAATCTTTACTTAGTTTAATCATTTCTTCATCTTTTATTGGTGTTTCTAGGTTTGTTTTTAGTTTTGTTAAATTATCTTTAAGTAAGTTTATATTACTTGCATCTATTTGTAATATTTGTGATTTTACCATTGTATGTTTAGCACATTTTGGACATTCTATATCAATATTTACACTATTTCATGCTGCTCAAACAATATCAATATTTTTTTCAGTTATATTGCTTTGACATTCTTGACATTTAAATGATTTTATTAGACTCTCAATCATAGATTTTAATGCTTGGTAGTTCATAATATATATTTTATTAAATTAATTATAACTATAGTCTAACATTTTTTTATAATGTTTTCAATACTTTAGTTAAAATTTCAGTTGACTTTTTATTTCATAAGATATAAATAAGTTCTAATGCTCAAATAGAAAATTGTTCTCAACTTAGAGCTACTCTAGTTGGCCATAGTACTTGTCAATTTTTCATTTCAGCTTCTTTTATCTTTTCTATAAATATATTTTTTACTTCATCTATAGAATTAAAATCATTATTATTTTTTGTTATATATATTGATATTTCTAATGCTTTTTTAACTGTATCAATATCTTTTATTTTCATTTTTTCATTAATAAGTAGCTCTTTATTTGGAATTTTAGGTTCATTGTATAAATAATAAGTATTTTCTTTGAATTCATCAAATTTCTTTATTTTTGTTCTTATTTCATTTAGAATTTTTTTATTGTAGTCATCTCAAAAAGTATTTATTTTATCAAAAAAATCTTTGTCATATTTTGATAGATATGTTTTCAATTTATTATATAAATAATTTAAATCTAGAGTTTTTAAATAGTGAGAATTAAAAAATTTTAATCTTTCAACGTCAAAAACTGCTCATGCTTTATGGACTTGTCTTAAATCAAATCTTTCAATTAATTCATTCATTGAGAAAAATTCTTCAGTAGTTTTTGGATTCCAACCTAAAAGAGCAATATAGTTTATTAAACTTTCAGTTAGATATCAATGTTCTAAATATTTTTCAACAGCAACATCTCATGTTCTTTTTGATAATTTCTTTTTATCTGTTCATAATAATAGTGGAATATGTGCAAAAACAGGTTTTTCCCATCAAAAAGCATCATACATAATTACATGTTTTGGTGTACTTGGAGTCCATTCATCTCATCTTATAACATGTGTAACTCACATTAGATGATCATCTACTACATTAGCTAAATGATAAGTTGGAAATCAGTCAGTTTTCAATAAAACTTGTTCATCAATATCTTTTGAAGGAACTTTGATTTTACCTTTTACTAAATCATTAAATTCAATAATTGTATTATCAGGAACTTTTAATCTTACAGTATGAGGTTCTCAAGCATCAAGTTTTTTTTGTATCTCTTCTTTTGATAAGTATCTACATTTTTTATCATATTTTGTTGGTAATCATAAAGATTGTTGTTCCTCTCTTAGTTTTGTAAGTCTTTCAGGACTACAAAAACAATAATATGCTTTATCTTTATCTATAAGTTCTTGAATATATTTTTTATAAATATCAAGTCTTTCAGATTGGTAATATGGTCATCTGTCTCAAGGATTATTTGGTCATTCATCAGGAATAAGTCAAACTGAGGCTAAAACTTCCAGCATATTTTCAACACTTCCTTCTACTAATCTTGTTCTATCAGTATCTTCAATTCTTACTAAAAATTTACCATTATTCTTTTTTGCAAATAAATAATTATACAATACAGTTCTTAAACTTCAAATATGTACATATCAAGTTGGACTTGGTGCAAATCTTGTAACTACAGTCATTTATTTTATTTAAGGATTAAATTTATTTTATTTTATACACTTTATTTACTTTGTAAAGCAAAAAAAACTTATTTTATTTTCTATTTTTTTTATTTTTTGTTATAATGTTTATGTAAGATATTATATAATTAAATATTGAAAATGACACATATTTGAAAAACAGATAAGATATTAACAAGTACTTTAATTCCAACAGTAATTGATAAAACTCCAAGTTGAGAAAGAGCATATGATATTTATTCTAGGCTTTTAGAAGATAGGATAATTTTTTTATGAGAAGCAATTGATTCAGCTGTAGCAAATACAGTAATTGCTCAATTACTTTTTTTACAAAAACAAGATCCTAAAGCTCCAATAACACTTTATGTTAATTCTCCAGGATGACATGTTACAGCTTGACTTGCAATTTATGATACAATGCAATTTGTTTCTTGTCCCGTTCATACTGTTTCTATTGGTTTATCTGCCTCAATGTGATCAATTATTTTAGCTTGATGAGAAGCATGACATAGGTATGCTCTTCCTCATAGTGAAATAATGATTCACCAACCTCTTGGTGGAGCTGAATGACAAGCTACAGATATAAAACTTGCAGCAGAACATATAGTAAAAACTTGAGATAGATTATATAGAATATTAGCTAAACATACTTGAAAAGATATTAAACAGGTAGAGAAAGATTGTGATAGAGATAATTTTATGACAGCTGAAGAGGCTAAAAAATATTGATTAATAGATAAGGTTATAAAAAAATAAAAAATAGAGTAAATAAAAATACTCTATTTTTTATTTTTTATAAAAAGTATGATATAATAACAAAAATATAAATAAATATATAATATGTTTTGATTTATTAAGAAAACAAAAGAAAAAATATTACTCACAAAAAATAATAATTGATGATATATTATTTCAGATGAAGATAAAAATACTTTATTTGAAGATACAAATACTACATTGTGATTATGGGCAAATTATTTGATTATAATTTTGATTTTTGTATCAGTTATTTTAGTATGACTTGATACAGTTCCATGATTCTCAAGTAAATATCATAATACTATATTTATACTTGATTTATTTATCAGTATAGTTTTTGCTATAGAATATTTTTATAGATGGTATTTTAGTGATAAAAAAATATGATTTTTATTTAGAATATTAAATATTTTTGATTTTTTGAGTTTTGCTCCATTTTTCTATTTAGTAATAGTTTATTGAATTGATCATTATACTATTTTTGCAATATTTAGAATTTTTAGAGTTTTTAGAATATTTGAATTAATAGAAAAAGTTCCAATAGCTTTGAAATTATTAAAATGATTAAAAACACATAAAATTGAATATCTTGCAGCAATATTTGTTATTTGAATTGTATTAATATTTTTCTCTACTATTATATATTTACTTGAATTTAATTTTTGAAATAAAGAAGTATTCTCTTCTATTCCAGCTACTTTATGGTGGTGAGTTGTTACTATGACAACTGTTTGATATTGAGATATGGTTCCAACATTAACTATATCAAAAGTTTTAGCAACTATTTTAATGTTTCTTTGACCTATGCTTGTAACAATTTTATCAACTATTACAGTGATAATTTTTATAGAATCAACAAAAATTATAAACTTAACAAGTAAAGAAAATACTTGTAGAAAATGTTGAACTTCAAATGAAAATGATGCAAAATTTTGTAAAAATTGTTGATATAAATTAAAAAAGTCAGTTTAAAAACTGACTTTTTTAATTTATATTTTATTTTTTTCTATTTCCTATATATTCTACTAAAAAATTTAATTTTTCTGAATTTAAATTTTTTATTATTTCTTTGCAATCATTAATTAAATTATCTAGATATTTATGAGTTTCTTTTATTCATAAAAAATATACAAATCATTTTTCTTCTCAATCTCATACACTCTTCCCTGTTTCTTCTAAATTTCATTCTACATCAAGTAAATCATCTTTTACTTGAAATGCTAGACCTATTTTTTTTCAAAAATCTAGGTATTTTTTTATATTATTTGATTGTTCATCTTTTACAAAAGTATGATTTTTTTCTGCTATAAAAATTCAACCTAAAACTGAAACTTCTATCAAAGCTCAAGTTTTTTTATTATGAATTTCTATTAAATTTTCTAGATTTAATTTATCTGGATTTTTTTCATAATATAAATCAAGAACTTGACCTCAAAGCATTCAATGTAATCAAACTGCTTGTCCAAAATAATAGGTTAATACATTTAAATTTATTTCTCATAGTACTTGAAAAGCAAGACTATTTAATAAATCTCCAGCTAAAATAGCATTTGCTTCTCAGTATTTTTTCCAAACAGTTAAATCTCATCTTCTATATTCATCATTATCCATAGCTGGTAAATCATCATGAACAAGACTATAAGCATGAAGTAATTCTAAAGCTATACAAAATTTTATAATATCATCATTTTTTTCTAAGTTTTCAAGCTTTTTTTTAGAAAAAATTAAATAAAATTCCAAAGCTAAAATACTTCTAATTCTTTTTCATCATTTACAAGCATATAAACTAGCTTCTTTTATTATATCAAGTCAAGGATTTTTTTCATCTTTGAAATATTCAGTTAAATATTTTTTTACTGAATTATCTATTAGTTTTTTATACTGTATATACCAAGTTGGAAGCATAATATAGTTTTATAAATTATTCTTTATTTTCCAAAATTTCTTTTAGAATTATTAAAACTTTCTATAGCTTTATCAAATTCTTTTTCATCAAACTCTGGCCATTTTTTAGGAGTAAAGTAGTATTCAGAATATTCTGAATCATATAGCAAAAATCAAGAATGTCTTATATCTCAACCAGTTCTTATAATTAAATCTGGATTTGGTAAGAAGTTAGTATCAAGATATTTTTTGAATTCTTCTTTTGTTAATTTTTCTGGTTCAAGTCAAGCTTTTATTATTTTTTTAGTTGCTCTTATTATCTCATCTTGTCATCAATAGATTAAAGCTAAAGTTAAGGTTATTCAAGTATTGTTTTTAGTTGTTTGTTTGACTCTTTTTAATATTTCTTGAGATTTTATAGGAAGGTTTTCTATATTTCCTATTGTTTCAAATCTTAAATTTTCAATTTTCATTTTTTCTAAGTATGTTTCAATAGAATTTATAAGTTTGATAATTTTTTTTACTTCATCATCATCTCTTTTATTTAGATTATCTACACTTAAGGCCCATAAAGTTAAAAAATTTATTCAAAGTTTATCTGCATATTCTGTTATTTTTACTACATTATCAGCTCAAGCTTTATGTCCTATAAAAGCTGGTATTCATTTATTTCTAGCCCATCTTCTGTTTCAATCCATTATAATTGCTAGATGTTGTATATGATTTTTTGACATATATTTAAAATTATTATATAATTTTTTTAGAAGAGGATAACTCTTCAGGTAATTGGTTTTTGATGGAGCCTTGCTATTATTAAAATAGACTAAAATCCATCTTTTTTATTTATTAAAAGAATGATTAATTTAAAATTAAATGTTCTGGATTTGCTAATTGATAAAATTTTGTTTTTCTATTCATTAGTTCATCATATTTTCATTCTTCAATTATTTTTCAGTTTTCCAACATATAAATTTTTGTAGCATTTTGTATAGTTGAAAGTCTATGGGCTATGATTATAGAAGTTCTTCCTTTCATAAGATTATCAAGTGCTTTTTGTATTAATTTTTCAGTTTTATTATCAAGTGCTGAAGTTGCTTCATCAAGTACTAATATCTTAGGATTTTTTAAAAATAATCTTGCTATACTTAATCTTTGTTTTTCTCCTCAACTTAATTTTAATCATCTTTCTCATATAATTGTATCTAATCAATCTTTTAAATCATATACAAAATCTGCTTGAGCTAGTTTAATTGCTGTATCTAATTCTTCTTTTGTTGCATTTTGTTTTGCAAATAATAGATTTTCTTTTATTGAAGTATTAAAAAGACTATTATCTTGCATTACAAGACCTATGTTTTTTCTTAGAGATTCTTTTGATATTTCTTTTATATTTTCTCAATCTATTAATATTTCTCAAGAATCTACATCCCAAAATCTAAAAAGTAGATTTACAATTGTAGATTTTCCTGCTCAAGTATTTCAGACTAAAGCAATTTTTTCTCAAGGATTTATTTTTAAATTTATATTTTTTAAAATTTGCTTTTTTTTATTGTATCAAAAATTTATATTTTTAAGTTCTATTTTTCATTTTATGTCTTCTATTTTTTTATTTCAACTGTCTTTATCATAATTTAGTTCATCAAAAAGTTTATAAAATTTTTCTATTCAAGTTAATTGTTTTTGTATATTTTTTAATGAATTAAAAATAAAACTAAGTGGAAAATATATATATCAAATAAAACTAAAAAATAAGAATAGAGTTGCAAAATCAAGCCTATTGTTGATTAATAAATATATTCATAAGGATAATACTAAAAATCTAGATATCATTACCAATATACTTGTATAAATATCAGAAACAACCCATCTTTTTGTTACTAATAATTGATTACTATTTGCATAATCAATTTTTTTATTTATTGATTTTTGGATTATTTTTTCTAAGGTAAGAGTTTTAACTAATCATAAATTAGTTAAACTATCAGATAATTCTCAGTATGCATTATCCCGCTTATCATTTACTTTTTTTTGTATATTTAATGTTTTTTTATTTATATACAATCAGATAAAAATCATAACTGGTACCATAGCTATTGTAGCAATAGCCATATAGAAATTAATATAAATAAGTACAGACAATATTAACACTAAAGATACAAATACATCAAGAAATTTTGTAAGTAATTGATCTAAAAAGAAAAAAGACCATTCCATTCCTCTATCAAAAATTTTATATATTTCTCCTTGTTTTTTATTTAGGTATGAATTATATGATATATTTATAAGCTTTTCAGCTTGTTTTTTATAAATTTGAGCATGACCTTTTAATAATAATTTATTTATTCAAAATAAATAAATTGCTCTAGATATAGTTATTAATATTATAAAAATAGCCCAATATGAAAAGATTTTAATAAAAAAGATTAAATTAAAATCATTAGTTTTTATATATTTTTCTATTCATCATATAATTTCTTTCATAAAGAAAGGTTCTATTATTCAAACTCATGATACAATTACTCAAAAAAAGATTAAGAAATAATACTTAATCTTTTTTTCTGATTTTAAATAATCTTTTAATGTTCTTAAAATTAAATTCATAACTATACTACTATTTTATCTTCTGGATTATAAGTTTTTTCTTTATATTGGCTTAAATCTTTTGATTTATTGAACTCATATAAAAGAGGTGAAGCAATAAAAATTGAACTATATGTACCAACTACAGTACCAAATATCATAGCTAATATAAATCAGTTTATTGATTCAGGTCAAAATAAGAAAATAGTTGTAAGTACAAAAATTACAGTTAAACTTGTAAATAAACTTCTTCTTAAAGTTTCATCAATAGATGTTTCTATTATTTCTTCTAAATTATGTCATTTTTTTCAAGCAAAAGTTCTTAAATTTCATCTTATTCTATCAAAAACTACAATTGTATCATTTATTGAATAACCAAGAATTGTTAATAATGCAGTTATAAAAAATGTATCAATTTTGAATTCTGGAAAATAGAGTGAAGTAATTATATATAATCATGTTGCAATTAATACATCATGAAATAATGTTAAAATTGTGATAATTGAAAAACTCATTGTAGATATCCCTGAAGCTACAGCAGAAAAAGCCCAAGCAACATATATAGTAATTCATATTATTGCTAAAATCAATGTAAGAATAGCTGTATTTTTAATATAATCTCAGAAACTTTTACCAATATTTGTATAACTAGTTTCTTCAATTGATTTATTTTGCTTTTTTAAAATATCTAAAGTTTTTGATCTAAAAGAATTTTTGATTTTATCCAAAGTTTTTGCATCTACATTTGTCTCATATCAAGTTATAACTGTAAGTTTTTTCTCTCATGATATTTTATAGATATTTATTCAGTTTATGATTTGAGTTCAACTTAAAGTTACTTCTTTTGAAGCTTTTTCTATATTTGTTCTAGCTTCTGGTATGTTTATATTTCAAGTATAACTGTATTCAGCACTTGTACCTCAAGTCATATCTATTCAATAATTTAATTTTGCTGTAAAAAATATCAAAGCAGATAATATCATAAAAGTTCAAGAAATAGCAAAATATATCTTTTTATGTTTAATAGTGTTTAACTTCATTTTATTTTAATTATAAATAATACTTGATAATTGTATTTAAAAAAATAAAAAATCAAGTTATTTAACTTGTAAAATAAAGTTTTTAAGATAATCTTTAAAAAAATATATTATAAATAACAATACAATGAAAAACTTTTTTAAAAAAATATGAGATTTATTTTTGAAATTTTTGATTGCTTTAACTTTTATATTAGCTATTTTAGCTTTTGTAAAACCTGAATTGATAAAAGAAGTTATAGAATGGTTAAAATGAATAATTAATTATCTTTGATATTGGAATTATGTTATAGTTTTTTTAATGTGACTTATTGAATCTTTTCCCTTACTCTGAGTAGTTGTTCCAGGTCAAAATATATTGCTGATAGTATGAGGTTTTTTTGCAAATATGGATAGTCAAAATATATATTATGTAATTGGACTTGCTTCTATTTGAGCCATTATATCAAATTATATAGGTTTTATTTTATGAAGACATTATTGAGATAGTTTCTTTGAAAAATATGGAGTATGGATGTGAGTATGAAAGACTGAAGTAAAATATTTAAAATCTTGAGTAAAAAAGTGGTGACCTTTTTGAATTATATTTTGAAAATTTCATAATTTTACTAGAGCTTTTGTTCCTTTTATAGCAGGTTCTATGTGAATGAGTACAAAAGTTTTTTGGATTTCAAATATAATTTGATCAATTATCCGGGCTACTACTATAGTAATACTTTGAGTATTGTTTGCTGCTTATTATGAGACAATTATAGATTATTTTTGATATGTATTAACTGGAGTGCTTATATTAACTTGAATTTATATATATTTTTTCAAGAAAAAGGAATTTATGAAATATATGGAAGAAAAAAATGCAGAATTGGAAGAAAAAATTAATAAAAAATAAATAAAATAATAGATATGAAAAAATTAGATAAAAATTTTTTAGAAAAATTAAAGTTAATTTATTCTAAAGAGGAATTAAATAAAATTGAAAAATGATTTAATACAAAAAGAAAGACTACTTTTAGGTTAAATTCTTGTAAAAATGATTTTAATGCTTTAGATGAATTAAAAAGTTATTGATATAAACTGAAAAAGATTAGTTTTTTAAAAGATGCTTATTTTATAGAAGAGATTTGAAATATAAAATTATCTGAAACTAAGTCTTTTAAGAATGGATATATTTATGTTCAATGAATAACTAGTCAGATTCCAGCTTTTTTGATTGATATAGAAAAATCTAATAATATTTTAGATTTAACTGCTGCTCCAGGATGAAAAACAACACAAATTGCTTGTATATATCCTGAAACTAAAATTTATGCAAATGAACTTAATAAAATTAGATTTGATAAATTAGCTTATACTATAAAAAAGCAAGGAGTAAAAAATATAGAATTATTAAACCTAGATGCTAGAGAATTAAAAAAAGAATTTTCAAGTAATTTCTTTGACATAATAATAGCTGATCTTCCTTGCTCTGCTGAGGGAAGAATTAATTTAGAAAAAGAAAAATCATATAAATATCTAGAAAAATCTTGAATAAATAAAAGAAATTATAAATTACAACAAGATATTTTAAAAAATACAATAAATTTATTAAAAACTTGATGAGAATTGATTTATTCTACTTGTACTTTAGATCCTTTAGAAAATGAAGGAATAGTTCATTATTTACTTATAAATTTTCCTGAACTTGAAATAGTTGATATATGAGAATATTTTAATCAAGAATGACTAAAAGAAATTTCAAAAAAATGAATAATAAGTTATAAAAAATATATTTTTAAAAAAGAAGTATCTAAAAGTATTAGATTACTTCCTAGTGAAATAAGTGAATGATTTTTTATTGCAAAATTTAGAAAAAAAGCTTAGATTTAAGCTTTTTTAATTTCTTTATATTCCCTATATCATAATATATAACTATAAATTCCAAAAATTCAAAATCAATAAATTAAGTTATAATATCATCATAAACTTAATTTTGTAATTAAAAAGTATGAAATAAAATAAATAAATATTCAAATAATAGTTACAATAAACATAAATTTAATAGGAAATTTAAATTTTATTATATCTTTTGAATAAAAATAAGTTAAAAATAGAAAAATAATTTGGGTAAATACTGTAACTAATCAGGCTCAAACAAAGCTAAATTTTGGAATCAATAATATATTTCAGATAATATTTACTAAAGTTAATATTATGCTTATTTTTAATAATCTATTTTGTCTTTCTGTTGCAACTAATAAATATGAAAAAACAAGTCATAAATAGAAAAATAATAGCATAAAAAAAACTATATTGAAAGCATCTGCAGAAGTATATTGATTTAAAGGAGTAACTTCTAAATAATTTGGATTTGCTATTAAGTTTACTATATAATCTTTAAAAACAATTCAAAGTGAAATTATTCAAACTCAAAAAGCAAATAATAATTTAAATGTATTTTGAGAGATATTTTGTATTTTATCTAATTTCTTTTCTTTGTAAGCTTCACTTAAACTAGGTAATAGAGAATTTAGTAAAAAGGCTCCCATCATCATAAAAACATCCATTATTTTTAATGGTAGACTATATAATGCAATACTTCTTTCAGCAATAGCTCAATGTTCTACTAAACTAAGTAATACTATATCTATTTTTGTGTAAACAACACTTAGAAATAAAGCTAATCAATATGGAAGGCTTGTAAAAAAGATATGCTTTATATATTTCCAATCAAAAAATAATTTTATATGGGTTATTTTTCTAGCATATAAGTAATTTAAGAATGCATTAATTGCTATTCAAATCATTCAAGCAAGCATTATAGCTAGAAAAGGTTTATTGTATCAGTATATATGGGGGTTAGTAAAAAGATTTTTAGTAATATAAACAACAAGTCATAATATTACTAATTTTCAAGTTATTACAGAAAAAAGTGAATATTCTATTTTCATATATGCTTGCATTAAAGCAAGCATACTTGAATTTATAAGTGAAAAAAGAGCAAAAAATCCAAGTATAATAATTGATTCTATAATTATACTAGAATTATATCAAGGGAGAAAATAAGCTATTGTTGGTGCTGCAATAATAACAAATAATCAAGTTAATAATCTTAATGTAAGTATATTTCAAAAAATATAACTAGTATTTTTTTTATTTGCACTTATCTCTTTTATAGTTATTGCATATAATCATAAATCTACTAAAAAAGAAAAAATATATATATAATTATAAACTTTATTATATGTACCAAATAGTTCAACAGTTAAATAATTTGTAAGTATACCAATTAATACTATTGAAATCAAAGCAGTTCCAATTTTTGATATTATTTGAGCTATAGTATTACTAGCTATTTTTTTCAACATAAAAAATAAAATAAATTGCAAATATAAAATTTAGTATAGAATATATAAAAAAGATTTTTATTCAATTATTTTAAAAGAAAAAATAATGATTAGTATAATTATTCCTACTCTTAATAGACAAAAGCTTTTAGAAAAATCAATAAAAGCTATTTTAAATAATACTGAAAAACCAGATGAAATAATAATAATTGAACAATGAAATATAGAAAAAACAAAAGAAATATTAAAAAATATTAATTTTAATTTTAAAATTTATTTTTTAGATGAAAAATCTGCTTCAAAAGCAAGAAATTTTTGAGTTAAAAAATCTTCTTGAAGTATATTGCTTTTTATAGATGATGATTTACAAATAGATAAAGATTATATCAAAAAAGCTTATGATTATTTAAAAGAAAATGAGTCTGTAAAAATAGTTTCTTGAAGAGATAAAAATGCATTCATTCCTAAAATTAATTTTTTTAAAAAAATGATAAGAGTGTTGACTTATCAAGATATCTTTTGAAATAAAAGAATAGTTTTAAAAAATGGGCAAAATATTGTAAGACTTAATTTTGATAAAATAGTTGATAGTCAGTGGGCTTCTGGAACAATGATTGTAAAAAAAGAAGTTTTTGAATTTTTTAGTTTTCCCTGAAATTTTGAAAGATGGAGTTTTTGAGAAGATGTTTTTTTTTCTTATCAGGTATTTAAAAAATATTGAGAATGATCTATAAAATTTATTCCAGATTTGATTTTTAATCATATAAAATCAAATCAAAATAGAATAACTACAGGTTCTGAAATAAAAATGATGATTATATATAGATATATTTTTTGGAAAACTTGTTTGTATAATAATTCTTATTTAAATTTATTTTTTTATATTTATTGAGAATTTTTTAGATGACTATATATTTGAAAAACTAAAAAATGAAATTTAAAAATAGTTTTTAATACTTGGAAATATCTATTTAAAAATTATAAAAAAATTAATAATAATACTATAAAATATAATGATTTTATTTTAAAATAAAAGAAAACTCTATTTTATAGAGTTTCTTATTTTTTATTAAGTGAGACTAAAATTCTTTTAGTAGTTCATGTTTGTCTATAACTTGGCCAATTATTATCTGTAGAATTAGTATCTATTGGTTCAAAAAATATATTTTTTGATGATATTCAATTTTCAATTAATAAATCATTTATTAATGATTTTAAATCTAGATTTCATTTTCAATTAGTTGTTGGTATGAAATATTTTCAACTATGTAATTTATAATTATCACATAAATTTTGAAAATTTTGAAAATATAATTCTTCATCAAATTCAAAATTATCTCAAGCCATAGGAGCAATATAAATTTTATATTCTTCTATTTTTCAATCTTTTATATTTTCAAGTTTATTTATTAGATTTCATATTATATCATTGGATGTTCATTTATGTCATGCATGTATAAGTCACATGGTATTTCAAGATTGAGATACTATAGAGATAGTAGCACAATCTGCAACTCATAATATTAAAGATATTTTATCTTTTGTTTTTTCTATATTTGTAATTATAACTCAATCTATTCATCATTTTAATAATCTTGTTTGATTCTTTATATTTTCAGCATTTACTGATATTATTTTATTTGAATGAGCAGTTGCATTTATTCAAATAACTTTTGATTTATTTTCTTTTGATAATTGAAGTAATTCCAATTTATCAAGAGTTTCATCTTTATTTCAGAAACTACATTCAAAAAAATCTCAATCAACTTTTGTCTTTATTCAGTTTTGAAAATCATGTTCAAGTTTTAAACTCATTGTTTTTTATTTTATAATATATTTTTAGATATATATTTATAATATAAAAAATAAAAAAAGCAAGTTTTATTCCCTACATTCTAGTTTAAAATATATAAAATAAAAAAATATTTTTCTAAAAAAAAAGACTTTTTAAAAAGTCTTTTTAGTTATTGAACTTAAATAATAATACATCTCAATCAGCAACCACATATTCTTTTCCTTCTAAAGATACTTTTCAAGCTTCTCTAGCTGCTGCCCATCAGCCATTTTCTACTAAATCTTTCCAATTTACTTTATCTGCTTTAATAAATCATTTTTCAAAGTCAGTATGTATTACTCAAGCTGCTTGAGGAGCTGTCCATCATTTCTTAATTGTCCATGCTCTTACTTCCTTTACTCATGCTGTAAAATAATACATAAGTCCAAGTGCATCATAACTAGCTTTTATTAAATCATCAAGTCAAGTTGTTTTTAATCACATTTCAGTTAAAAATTCATTTTTTTCTTCTGGAGTCATTTCAACCATATCTGCTTCTAATTTAGCACATATTGGAATTACTGTTTGATTTTTATCAAGTCATAAAATATTTTGTAGTTCTTCTTCTGGAGTATCCATCATATCTTCTGAAACATTACAAGCATATACAAATTGTTTATTTGTAAGTAGATGTAAATCAGAAATAGAATCTAATTCTTCTTGATTTAATCACATATTTGAAACTATTTTTCATTCATTAAGTCAGTTTAATATTTTTTCATAAGTTTCAATTACTGCTTGCATTTTTTTATCTGATTTTGCTTTTTTTCTATCAGAAGCTAATCTTTTTTCTACAGTTTCAATATCTGCCATAATTAATTCAGCATTAATTACTTCTATATCAAACTTAGGATCAACTTTTCAATTTACATGGATTATATCATCATCTTGAAAAACTCTTACTACTTGTAAAATTGCATCAGCTTGTCTAATATTTGCAAGAAATTTATTTCAAAGTCATTCTCATTTACTTGCTCATTCTACAATACCAGCAATATCAATAAATTCTGTTGTAGCTGGAACTATTTTTTCTCATCCTATAACTTTCCTTATTTGTTCTAATCTTGGATCATTTACATTAACTATACCAACATTTGGTTCAATAGTACAAAATGGAAAATTTTGTGCATCTGCACTATAATTTTTTGTTAAAGCATTAAATAATGTAGACTTCCCTACATTTGGTAGACCAACAATACCTATTTGCATAATTTTTTATAATTAATTTCTAAAACTTAAGAGATTATAGTAAAAATATATATTAAATCAAAATAAAACCTAAAAAATAGGTTTTATTTTCCTTGTTGTTCAAGGATATTTTTTATTTGAACATATAATTTCCAATTTAGATAATTAATTATATTTTTCATGAAAAAATATTTTACTCAATTTTTATTTTGAATTTTTGTTTTTATATTTTGAATTTTTATTTTTAATGTATTTAGTGTATTTAAATTATTTTTATTTTTAGTTAAAAACCTATTTAAAACTAAAATTATTTTTTTTCATCTTATGCTTTTTTCTAAAATATGTTTTGCTTGAGCATATTCCCTTATCAATGATATGTTTGATTTTGTATTTGTAATTTTAGGTATGTTAGGTGGAATAATTTGAACTTTGGTTTTTATATTATTATTATTAGTAGTAGTAGATTTATAATTTACAAAATCATTACAATTTATTAATTTATTTTCAGAATCTATACAACTAAAATTTTTAGTATAATTTATATAAAAAATATCATTATTATTATTTATCTTAAAATTTGTGAATTTTTTTTCATTTCAATTTATATCATGATATATTCATTCAATACTATATAATTCTATATCTAGTTTCATTATTTTCATAAAATCTGAATCATTTTGAAGAGAAAAACTTGTTTTCTGATTTATATTTTTGGGAATAATAAAAGGTGTTTTAAATATTATATATCAGTTTTTATCTATTGATTCTATGTTTGAATTATTTGAATCATTAATTAATTTAAATGTAGGATAAAAATTGTTCTTATCAAAATTTTTTATTTTAAAAATAACTTTATTTACTTGTATATCATAAAATTTATTATCTATTTTATAATTTAAAATTAATTTATTATTATTTTTATGGGTTACATTATTTATGGTTATTTTATTATTATCTATTTTATCTTCATTTATTTCAACACTAGGAATATCATTTTTACTATAAATAAAAATATTTCATAAATCTGATTCTATTCAAGATGAGTTTTTAATACTAAGTCTATGAATTCATAAAAATTTATTATTATCTGGTAACCTTATTTGAATATTTGTAGGAGATAAATATTCAGAAGCTAATAAGTTATTATCAATAAAAATTTTATCATTAGGATGAAAATATTTTCAGATTATATTTAATTTATCTCCAATTTTATAAATTACTCAATTTTTAAGTGTAGAAATTGATTTTATTATTGTTTTTCAATTTATTTTTGTAGGATTATCAACTTTAGATAAATTAAAATTTAATGATGTATTCAATCAATTATTTGAGATAGATATACTACTGTCAGTGTTTTTATTGAAATCATTTGTTAGATATCAAGTAATTTCTTTATCAGTAACAGTTATATCTAATTTTGTTCAATCTTTTTTTCTAAAAAAATTATTTGAATTAATATTAGAATATGAAAAGTTATCTCAATAAATAGTTACTTGAGTTCAAGCTTTCAATTTATTTCATATTTTTATATATGAAATACTTGGATGATCTTGATATTCAAAATCAAAAGTTTTTAATATATCTAATTTTTGATTATTTCTAGATAAAGTTATTTTTCATTTATTTATACTTTGATTTATAAGAACTTTTATTATTCATCATTTTATTTCAACATTTGAAACTTTATTTCAATTAATAAAAATATTATCAATATTTTTATTAAATTTACTTACTCAAATTTTTAAAATTCTATATATTGAAAGTTTAAAGATATTACTTCCTGAAGAAACATAATTAATTCAATCATTAATTATATTTGTAAAACTAGGTATATTAATTATCTTTTTTTTATAATTATATATATTTGAAATAATTCAATCATTGATGATATAAAAAAAGTTATTTCAATATGATAAATCAGGAGCAGAAACAATTATTTGATTTGATTCAATTTTTTCTATATTAAGTTTTTTGTTATCAAATAAGTAAACAGAAAAATTTTCTTTATTATTTATGAAATTTTGACCAATTATTTTATAAATAGCTTTTCATTTATTATTTATTCATGGAACTATTGATTTTATTATTGGTGTTTTAGGATATATGTTTATATTTATAATATTTGATTTAAATCAATCTTTTTCAAGTTGAATTTTATTATTTCAAATTAAAAAATCATCTACTTTATATTCTATGTAATTATTATGATAATCTTTTTTTAAAATATTTATTTTTTTATTATTGATTAATAATCAAAGGTCTGATCAATATGTTAAGTTCTTAAAATAAATTTTTAAAGTAGTTCCTTGAGAAAATCAATTATCACTTTGAATATAATCTATTTTAGGAACTTGTATAGGAAGGTTTATTAAATTTGATTTTAAAGAATCATTTTGAATATATAGCTGATTATTTGATATATTATTATTCAATTTTACTACAAGTAAATTATCTTTATTTTTATTTAATATTTTAAAATTTTTATTTCAAATAAAAACTTGAGGATTTTCTCAAAAATTTTTTCATTTTATTGTAACTATATCTCAATTTTTTTTATCTTTTGTGATTTCATAATTATCAATATAAGGTATATTTTTATTAAAAATATAATTTATTTGATTACAAATTAATTTTATTTTTAAATTAGTAAAACTATTTTTTAATTGTTTTACATTAAAAATAAATGAGTTATTTTTATATAAATAATTTATAGGTAAATTATTTATATTATTTATTTTACAATTATCTAAATAACTACCTCTTAGTTCTATTTCTTTATCTTGTTGATAGTATCAAGTGTATGATAAAGTCTGAATATCAGGTTTATTTTGATTTTGATCTAATGCAAATACATTTATTTTTATTAATAATAAAAATAGAAGAATAAAAATTATTTTTTTCATACTTAATAGTTTATAAATAATATATACTTTTATATAATAAATATAATTTTTATATTATCAAAAAACAAAAGCTATTTTAGCTTTTGTTTTTCTATTTTTGTAGTTTAGATAACTTTTCTTCAAGTTTATTTAATTTATCTTGAGCTTTTGCTTTTTTATCCATTTCAGCTCTTACTAAATGTTCTGGAGCATTTCTTACAAAGGATTCATTTAATAATTTTTTATCCAAAATAGCTATATATTCTTTTGTATCAATAATTTGTTCTTTTAGTCTTTCAATTTCTTTTTCTAAATCAAGAGCATTTTCTAAATCTACATAAACCTCAACTCATGCTTTTATTACTCAATAAGCTAGATTTTCATCATTTGGTTTTTTATTTACTAATTCATATTTTTCAGCTTTTACAATTGATCAAATTAAATCAATTACTTCAGTTATTATTTCAGCATTTTTATTTTTAGCATAGATTTGCAATCAAATAGTTTTACTTGGCATTATATTATTATCTGCCCTTAATCTTCTTATTTCTTTTATTATCTCAATAATTAATTTATTATCTTTTTCTATAGATTCATTTCTTTTTATATTGACTTTTCCCCAATTTGCAATAATTAAATCTCCTTCAAATCAAAGTTTATTATAAATTTCTTCTGAAACAAATGGAATGTATGGATGCCATAATTTTAATAATTTATTTAATGTATAAGTTATAACATCATTTCAAAATTTTGATTTATCTTTTGTTATTTTAAATTCCTCTATATAATAATCACAAAATTCATTTTTTGTGAATGCTTGTAATTCTATTCAGGCTTCTGAGAAGTTATAATCTTCCATTGATTTAGTAACTAAATCTGAAAGATATTTAATTCTTGATAAAATCCATTTTTCATGAAACATTAAATTATCATAATTTTTGACTAATATTTCTTCTAATTTTTTATCATCTTTTTCTTGTTTTTGATCTAAATTTGTAAATACAAATCTTGAAGCATTCCAAAGTTTATTTATAAAAATAGAATTATTTTTTACATTGTCTTCATCAAATTTTAAATCATTTCAAGGAGTATTTCAAATACTTAAACTAAGTCTTAATGCATCAGTTCAATATTTTTCAATCATATCAAGTGGATCTATACCATTTCATAGAGATTTACTCATTTTTCTTCAAATTTTATCTCTTACTAATCAGTGTAGATAAATTTTTTCAAATGGTTTTTGTTCAGTAAATTCATATCAAAATAGAAGCATTCTAATAACCCAGAAGAATATTATATCATGACCAGTTTCTAAAACTTGAGCAGGATAATATTTCTTATAAAGTTCTGGTTGATTTTCAAATGGTTCTCAAATTTTATGTCATAATATAGATGAAGTCCATAATCAAGAACTAAACCAAGTATCTAAAACATCTGTATCTTGAACTAAGTTTACTCATTCTCAAGCAAGTTTTTGAGCTTCTTTTTCATTTTCTGCACAGTATTGATTTCAATTTTCATCATACCAAACAGGTATTCTATGTCCCCATATAAGTTGTCTTGAAATACACCAATCTCTTAGATTATATATCCAATCTTCAAATACTTTATTATACTTTTTAGGAATTATTTCAAAATCTTTTTTCTTGTAACCAGATGTAACTTTTTTAACTAATGGTTCAACTTTTACAAACCATTGTTTTGATATAATAGTTTCAATTTTTGCTCATGATCTTTCTCCATAGGCTACTTTTGAAGTATGAGGTTCTATTTTTATTAAATTTCCTTTTGCTTTTAAAAGTTCTACAATATTTTGTCTAGCTGTTCTAAAATCTTGTCATGCAAAAATCCCTGCAACTTTTGTCATTTTACCATTCTTATCAATAACAACATTATCAAGAGGTAAATTATGTCTTTTAGCTGTAGCAAAATCATTTGTATCATGAGCAGGAGTTATTTTTACTGCTCAAGTACCAAATTCCATATCTACCATTTCATCAGCTATAATTGGAATTTCTTTATTTACTATAGGAAGTATTAATTTTTTTTCTCATTTTAATAATTTTTTATATCTTTTGTCTTTAGGGTGTACTGCAACTGCAACATCTCAAAGTAAGGTTTCAGGTCTAGTTGTAGCAATAACTATTTCATTATCACTTCATGAAACAAAATATGTAATATGATATAAATGTCCTTCTTCTTCTTTGTAAACAACTTCTTGATCTGATACAACAGTATTTAATACTGGATCAAAGTTTACCATATATTCTCATTTGTAAATTAATCATTTGTTATATAAATCTACAAATGCTTTTCTTACATTTTCATTTAATTCTTCATCAAGTGTAAATCTTTCTTTTGACCAATCACAACTAGCTCATGTTTTTCTGATTTGATTTGTGATAATATTACCATATTCTTTTTTCCAATTCATGCATTCATTGAAAAACTCTCCTCTTGTTATATCATGTTTTGTTTTACCTTCTTTTGCTAATTTTTCTTCTACTTTTGCTTGAGTTGAGATTCAAGCATGATCAGTTCAAGGAATCCAAAGTGTTGAATCACCTTTCATTCTATGGTATCTAACCATAATATCTTCAAGAGTTGTCATTATTGCATGACCAAGGTGTAGTTTTCAAGTTACATTTGGTGGAGGCATAGGAATATAAAATTGTTCCCCTGTAGTTGATTCTCTTGGTTTAAATAAACCTGAATTTTCCCAATGAGTATAAAGTTTATCTTCAAAATCACTTGGTTTGTATTTTTTTGCAAATTCTGTATTTGTCATATATATTAAGTTAAAAATAAGTAAATAATTGCCTGTTATTTTTTTAACTGACTTTTTGTAAATATGTTGTCATATTTAAGTCTTTTTTATAAAAATAAAAAAACTTATTTATAAGTATATAAATAAGTTTTATTTTGTGAAATTTATTTTTTATCTTTCATTTTTACTTTTTGTAGGATCATAATTATTTTTTTTCTCCTTTGCTACTTGTTTTTGATATTCTGATATTAATTTATTTTTTAATTCATTTATATAAGTCATAACTTCATCAGGTTTTTTTCAAATTACTTGATTCTTATCAATTTGTATTTCTTTATCTGTTCAAGGTTGATTCCATTTTGAATCAAGTTTTAATTTATCTCAATCTATATCAAAATTCAATTTAAATTTTTCTCATTTATAATCTCATGAGTCTATTTTAATTGTAGTATCTCATATGATTCAAGATTTTTCTAAAATTTCTTTTACTTTTTTAGTTTTCTCTTTGTCTTCTTTTTGTTCTTTTTGTTCTTCTAATTCATCTTTTTTTTCAGATTCTTCCCATTGTTCATCAGTATCTACATCTAAATTATAATCATCAACTTTTTGTTGTAATGTTTTTATATCTTTTTCTACTTCATCTGCTGTTGGAATATGATCATATTCTTTTTTTATATCATTATGAAAAGTTGGAGTTGAATTATCAAATTCTAAAATATATGTTATTTTTTCTTCTTCTCAATTGATTCAAGGAGATCTATTCTCTTCTAGAATTATATTTTGTTTTTTTCATTCATAATTTTTATATTCTCATAACTTTTTAGGAAAAGTTTCTTTTTCTTTAATTTCAAGGTTTTTTTGATATTTTTTAATTAAATCATTTACTGTTTTATTTATGTCTTTTACAGTATCTCCTACTACTTTTTGATCTATATCATCAATTACTCATGTTCAATCTAATTCTACTTTATAATTTCAAGGAGTTCATTTTAATACTATATTATGAGTTTCTCAATTATAAGTATAACTTCAAATAGGAGCTTCTGTATTTATTGAATTGTTATTATTTTCTTTTAAAAATGTTTTAGCAGCATTAATTACATCATCTTTATCAATTCAATATTCAATAGGTTTTACTTTTGAATCTAGTTTATCTTTTATTGAAGTTTGTTCTTGTTGTTTTTTTGTAGTTTCTTTTTGAGAAGATTTATTGATTTTTTCTTTTTTATTATAAATTTTTGTATCTAATCATAAAGCTTTAAGTGTATTTTTTCATGCTTTTCAATCTGCTTCTAGCTTGTGTTTATTTTGAAATTTTGCAATAGTTTTTACAGTAATAGGTCAAACTATTCAATCTTGAGTAATATTTAATTTTTCTTGTATTTTTTTTATTGCTTCTTTAGGTTTTCATTTATACCAATTTATTGCAGCTTGTATCTTCTCAGCTTTTGTTCAGCTTCTTTTTTGGCAGCTTCAGCTTTATTATCATTATCTATATCAGAAGAAATAGCAGCTACTCTTTGATAAGCTTCAATTTCATTATCATTATATGATGAATTTAAATTACTTAATTCTTCATAATTTGATATATCATTAGTAAATTTTCAATTTTTATCTATTTTTCAAATAATTTCATCTCAATTTACTCAAGTTTTTCTTCAAGTTAAATATATATTTTCTCAAGATTTATATATTGAAGTTAAAGAGTTTATATTAACTTCTTTTGGTAAGTTTGTTCAGCTAATTTTCATTAATCATTTAAGTGTTTCCCTATCAGAAGGGTTTTTAATAGTATAACCTTTATCTAATAAATCATTATATATATCTTTCATTATTATTTTTGTTTTTTCTTTTGTTTGTTTATATATATCATTTTTATCACTTTCTAATTGTTCTTGTAATTGTTTTATATAATCTTTATCTTTTCAATCAATTCTATTATCAGAAAGCATTTTAGATACTAATTCATCAATATTAGTTCAATTATTATTAGTATCTTTTACTTCTTCCTGATTATTTCCTCCTTTTTCTACTCATCATGCAAAATTATTTTTTGTAAAACTTAGGAATAAATTTTTATAGTTTTTAATTATACTAAACATAGTTTTTTTCTTATAAATATAAATACTAAAAATATATCATTTTGTGAAATACTTTTTTAAATTACAAGATAATTGTAACATATATTTATTTTATTTGTCAAAAAAATATCAATAAAAATTATAATAATAAAAAAGCAAGTCTATTTCTAGACTTGCTTTAATGATTTGAATCAAAATCAAAAAGTAAAACTTTTAATTTTGAAAAACTATTTTATTCCCACCAGTGAGATGAATTCTCTTCATCTTTTACAGTTTTTACAACAACTGGATCTTTGTCAGTGTTGATAATTTGTACTTTTAGTGGTTTTTTTGTTTTTGCTTTATGGTGCACAACTGGAGAGTGATAGTATGATTGTGGATCATTTGTAATCACTCTTCCTCCACTGTATAGAATTGCAGATTGATAATCTGGACCATTTCTAAGGCCTTTTCTCACAGAAGCTGGAGCATTGTAATATCTCAATCTGGTATCAACATTTGATGTTTTGATCACATAAGGTAGTCTTACAAAATCAATATCATTTGTATCATCAGTGGAGTAACCTTCATATATTCTTACTGTATCATGACCTTTATAATGACCTGCATCAGCAATACATACAGCCTCTAAATTTATTTTTTCTGCTGTAAGTAGTTTTACACCTGTAGAACAGATAGCAACATCTCCATTTCCAAAGTCAATTGTTTTGAAACCATGGAATTTTGCAGTGTTATAAACACCAATTGCATGAGGAGATTTTGTGAGGTTATTTAAAGTATTTGCTTGTTGTTCAAGCTCTTTGTTTAGTTTTGCAACATCTGCAGCATGTCTAAGTTTCAAAGCTGAGATTTTTCTGTTTGCTTCATCAATAACTCTTTGGTCAGCTGTTTTATAAGCAACTGTGATTTCAGCTTTGGCTTTTGCAAGTGCTTTTTTGGTTGCACTTAACTTTTCTTTTAAAGCTTTTACATCAGCATTATGTGCAGACTTTCTCATATATGGATTTGGTGTTCCATCAATCCCCAACATGAGAGTTTTTTGATTTGCTGACATGGCTTCCCAAAGTGGAGTTTTTAGCTCACATACTTCATTGATTATACGATCAACTGTTGTTACACCACTGTATGCTTCATCAGAAGCCTTAAGCATCTTTGTATACTTTTTGATTTCTTTGATTAACACAGGTTTAACCTGTTTTACATGTTCAGATTGATCAAAAAGTTCTTGTGCAGATACACCTTGATACTCTTTTTGAACAGTGACATTGAAATCTCTTTTTAAAAGAGGTGTACTACAATTTGTATCATTAGCTGCAAAAGCAGAAATACTTAAAGTTGCTAAACCAGTTAAAATTAAAATACCTTTTTTCATGACATACTCCTTATAAGTTTGTCTTTAATAGTTATAAACTATTATTATATTTAACTAGAAAAAACTAGTTAGACTTTATTTTTGTTTTACTAAGATATGCTTTAATGCTGCATCAATTTGTTTTTCAGTCCAAAAATATGGAATAAATAAATGCTTATCATTTAAAACAAATCCTTTTTTAAGCTTTTTTCTTCTAGAATGCAGAATATAACCATTTAGATTTAGTTTAGTTTTTTTACAAACTTTTACTATTTTTGGCATCAAAATTAAATCATTTTTGACTCTATCAGCCCATGGTACATATTTTATTCCACATTTAGCAAGTTTTTGCTTGAGTATTACTGATTTTTTAAAATCAGGACTATTATTTTTTACAGTAGATTTAGTTTTCTTTTTGATTATAACAATATTGTCTTTAGAATAACTATAATCAACTGTATTAGAACCTGTATTATCAAGATTAGTACTTTTAGTTGCACATGCTGTTAAAAAAATACTAGAAATCATGATAATCATCAATCTAATATACATAATCATATACCTCCTTCTCTAAGATTTGATGAACAGATCTGTCACTAGGACTTTATACTTATATACAATAAAAAAATAATGTCAACTTTTTTGATATTATTTTTTTATATATTCTACTTTATCTCAAATATTTATATATTCCACTCAAACTAAATTCTCAAATTTTACTTCATCTAACTCATCAATATCTGGAGCTTTAATATATGGTCTTACTTTACAAATTCATTTTTTTTCATTTATTTTTTCAATAAATCAGATTTGTTTAGTTCATTTTCTTACTTTATCTTTTTTAGTATAAATTTTATTTAGAACTTTTTTTAATTTTTCTAATCTAGATTTTATAATATCTTGAGAAACTTTATTTTCTAGTTTTGAACTTTTAGCCAATGGTTCATCATGATAACCAAAAACTGAAACTGAATCAAATTCATATTTTTTAGCAAAATTTAATAATTGTTCAAAATCATCTTCTGTTTCTCATGGAAAACCAACTATAAAATTTGTATGAAAAAATGGATTTTTAAAATTTTGTTTTATATAATCTAAAAGTTTATAAATATGATTTTCATCATAAAATCTTCCCATATTTTTTAATATTTTTGGAGAAATATGTTGAAAAGGAAAATCAAAATATGGCAATAATTTTTTAAGTTTTGAAAGTCTTTCTAGATGATTTAAACTTAAGATATCAGGATACATATAAAAAAGTCTATATACAAAATCTCAAGGAATTTTATCAATTTCTTCAAGTAATTTTAGTAATTGTGGAGTTTTATATAAATCAATTCAGTATCTGGTTGTGTCTTGAGAGATAATTTCTATTTCCTTGATTCAAGATTTTACCATTATTTCTACTTCTTTTAAAATATCTTCTATAGATCTAGATTTTTGTTTTCATCTAATATCTGGAATAATACAAAAAGAACAAGAATTATTACATCATTCTGCTATTTTTAAATACTCATATCATAAATCTGCTTTCAAAAAAGCTCTAATCTTTTTTGAATCATAAATAAATGCTTTATCTCAAATAGATTTTTCAAATTTTTTTAGTTTAAATTCATTAATTTTTTCTTCAAAAATTGCTTTTTTTTGACTTAAGTCTTTCAATTTTTCAAAATCTTTATAACTTAAAACTTGATATAAATTTTCTAAACTATTTAAGAAATCATCATTTTTTACTTGAGTGTAGCAACCAATAATAATAAGTTTTTTTCACAACTTATCATATTCTAGCATTATTTTTTCAGCTTCATCTCTAGAGCTAGATAAAAAACCACAAGTATTTATTATTACAAATTCTACATCCTCATCTTCAGGATTTTCATAAAAATTAAAACTGGTTTCATTAGAATTTTCTTTTAAAATTTCTCATAAGAAAAATTCTAAGTCTACAAGATTTTTAGTACATCCTAAATTTATAGCAGAAAAATTTATATTATTATTGTTCATAAAAAATTAATTATCACATATATCAAGCTTCTCTTTGAATTTCTTCAAATTTTTGATTATCTTTTTTGAACATAAGTTCAACATTTCAAATTGGACCACTTCTATTTTTTCTTATAAGAATATCTGTTACTCATTTTCTTTCAGTAAATTCATCATAATACTCTTCTCTATAAAGCATCATAATTATATCTGCATCTTGTTCTATTGCTCATGATTCTCTTAAATCTGACATGATAGGTCTTTTATCAGGTCTAGATTCTAACTGTCTTGATAATTGAGATAATGCAATTATAGGACAATTAAGTTCTCTTGCTAGAGCTTTAATTCATCTAGAAATTTCTGAAATCTCTTGTACTCTATTCATTGAATTTCAATTACTCATCAATTGTAGGTAATCAATAATAATTAGATCAAGACCTGATTCCATTTTTAACCTTCTACACTTACTTTTTAAATCAGTAAGGTTTCAACCTGCTGTATCATCAATATAAATATTTGCTTGAGATAATTTTTCCATTGCTTCTCATATTTTCATAAATTCTTCATCCTCAAGTTCTCATTTTGCAAGTTTCCAAGAATTTATTCACATAGCACTAGCTATCATTCTATCTGTTAATTGTTCTTTACTCATTTCAAGAGAAAATATAGCAACATTTTTTTTATCATATCATATATTTTGAGCTAGATTTAAAGCAAAAGCTGTTTTTCACATAGAAGGTCTTGCTGCTAATACAACCATATCTCAAGCTTTCATTCAGCCAAGTTTTCCATCCAGACTTGGAAAACCTGTAAAAATTCTATTTTCTTTTATAGAATCAGGGTTTTCATGAACTTCTGCAAATTCCTCATATCTTCAAGTTAAAATTTCATTTATATGAACAAGTTTATTTCTTATAAAAGTTTGAGTAACTGAAAAAAGTGCTTTTTCTGATTTTTCAAGTAATTCATTTAATTTTTCATCTTCACTATATCAAAATCAAATTATTTCATTTCAAGTTCTTATAAGTCTTCTTAAAACTGATTTATTTTTAACTGTTGTTGCATATTGGAAAATATTTGCTGTAGTTGGTACTATTTCAGTTAATTCAGTTAAGTAAGTCATTCAACCAATTTTGTCTAAAAGTTTTTTGTCTGCTAATTTATCTTTTACAGTAATTAAATCTATTGGTTTATTTTGTTTATAAAGGTTGAACATAATTTCAAAAATCATAGAATTTGATTCATCATAAAAATCTTCATGAGTTAATATATCACTTATTGTTATAAATCAATCCTTATCAATCAATAGACTTCATAATACTGATTGTTCAGCTTCTAAACTATGTGGAGGTATTTTTATCATATTTTTATGTTTTATAATTAAGTTTTATTTAAAGTATATAAAAAAATAAAAAAGTAAATTTATAATTTACTTTTTATGATAATATCTTGTTAATAAAAAATGTTAAAATCTTTTAATTATTTTAGTCATTCTAAATGTTGAACTTTTTCCAAAATTTTAGAATTATATGGTTGTAATTCCAAGATTTTATTATAAGTTTCATAAGCTTCTTTATTTTTTCATAAAACTTCTAAGCAATATGCTTTCATCTTCATTTTTTCAGTATTTCTTGGATATTCTTTTAAATATAGTTTTATAAATTTTAATGCTTTTTTATAATATTTTAATTCATACATTAAATCAGCAATAGTTTCAATAGTTTCAATGTCATTTTTTCTTTTATTATATGCTTCAAGGAAAAAAGTTAAAGATTCTTCAAAATTTCTTTGTAAAGCAAGATTATATCATAATTTTTTTAATACAATAAAAGTATCTTCTTGATTTTCTAATAAATCTCTATATATAAATTCTGCTTTTTTATAATCTTTATTTTTTTCATATATTGATGCAAGTTCTATATTTAATTCTTTATTATATTTATCAATAGCAAGTCATTCTATAATTAAACTTTTGGCTGTATCAAAATATCATTTTGAAGTATTTATTTGAACTCTTTTTATTATTTCTTTTATTTTTTTTGTTTGTTCTGGTTTTAATTTTATTGTTTTAATTTCTTTCTTAGTTTGATTATCTTTATTGTTTTCTGCAATTTTTCTAATTCTTTTAGCTTTCTCTTCAACAATTTTTCTATCAGGTTTAACTATTTTTTTTAGATTTGTATATGTTAAAATAATTTTATCAATTATATAATATAAAAAATAAAAAAGTGATCATAAAAAAACAATAATTTCTGTTCTTAATATAATTAAGTTTTCCATATTAAAATATTTTTTTAAATTTAAATTTGTAGTATTTTATACATAAAACACTATATTGCAAATACTAATTAATCTGATATGATCAATCTATATTCTTTTTTATTATTTGTTTTATTTCCATTATTGATAATTTCTGATTTAATAATCATATATCAAAATTAGTTTTTACTAATAATTCATCAAAGATAAAACTCTTTTCTATCAATAAGTTATAAATTATTTTTTCATTATTGTCTAAATTTATAGATGTATTATTAGTTACAAGATTTTCTGATATATTGTATTCATTTAATATATCATTGTATGATAACACTGGTTTAGCTTCTCAATTTAATATTAATGAATTTGTTCATTCACTATATTTTTTAGTAATTTCTCATGGGATTGCAAATAAATCTTTTCAAAGTTCTAATCATAATTTTGCAGTTATTAAGCTTCAAGATTTCTTAGCAGCTTCTATTATAACTATTCATTTTGATAATCATGCTACTATCTCATTTCTTATAGGAAAATTATATGCATTTCAAGGTTCTCAGATTGGAAAAATAGAAATTACAGCTCATCATTTTTCTACAATTTTATTATACAATTCTCTATTATAAGTTGGATAATTTAAATCTATTCAAGTTCATATAACAGAAATTGTATTTCAATTATTTTTAATAGTTTCTTTATGAGATAAACTATCACATCAGGCAGCTCATCATGAAATAATTGTAAAATACTTTGAAAGTTCTGGAATCAACATAAAAATAACTTTTTCTCAATAATAAGTAGTATTTCTAGTTCATACAAAAGCAATTTTAGGTTTATTATCTATTTTACCTCTTAAATATAACAAAAAAGGTGGATTTGATATATTTTTTAAATCATTAGGATAATTAATATCAAAAAAATCAATAATATCTACATTTAAATTATTAAGTATTTTATGTATTTTTTCTTTATTAAGCTTTTTTTTATTTTCAAGAATTAGATTAGTTTGTTTTTCTTTAAATCATTGTTTTATTAAGAAAGTGTAATTTATTTTTTCAAAGACTTCTTTATAATTTTGTTTTTCTTTAAAAATAGAGTGTAATTTTTTATGATTAAATCATATTTTATGTAAAAATACTAAATATATTTTTTCTTTCATATTATTTTTTACTAAAAGTATATATTAAGTATATAATATTTAAAATCATATAAGTTGCAAATATATTTTGAAAAAATAAATATTTTATTAATATAATATATAAATATATAATAAATATTATAACTATGAGTATTGAGGCTTGAAAACTTGCAGAAGAAGAAAAAAAGAAAAAAGAAAAATCTGAAAAGCAAAAAAAAGATGAACAAATCAAGATAATAGAACAAGAAAAAATTAAAAAAGAAGCAAGAGAAAAAAAAGATAATTCTGATATATTAAAAAGACTTGAAGAAATGCTTGAAGATTGAGAATTATCACAAGATGAAATAAAAGAATTAAAAAATATGGTTGATGAAGTTGATCTTAGTCAGGAAGAGATTGAAGAAATACTTGAAAAAATTGATGAAATTGAAAAAACTGAAGATGTAGATAAATATTTACCAAAAGAGTTTAGAATTACTGCTGAAGATTATAAAAAAAGTCTTACTGATGACATCAAAAGAATACAAACAATAACTAAATTGAATACTTGATTACAAATGTTATCAGAACAAATAAATCCTGACTCTGGAACTTGAATGAATTTATTTTCTGGTTATATGATTATTCTGGATAAAAAATTAATTAATATTCAAGAAAATACAATAGATGTAAAAAATAGCTTAGAAAATATTGAAGAAAAAAAGCATCCTAAAAAGAAATTAAGTTTATGGGAGAAGATAAAAGAATTTTTTATAGATATGTTTAATTAATAATTTTAATACAATGTGCTGAATTTTTGCTTATATTTGAGATAAAAGAGCTAAAGATTTTCTAATTAATTGACTTAGAAATTTAGAATATAGATGATATGATAGTGCATGAATTATTACAGTTAATAATTCATGAGATTTTTATTTAGAAAAAGCAATTTGAAAAGTATCAAATTTAGCTTCTAAAATAGAAAAAAATGATTCTGATTTTAAAAATTTTAATTTATGAATAGCTCATACAAGATGGGCTACTCATGGTTGAGTAAGTGAAGAAAATTGTCATCCTCATTATTCTAATAATAATAGATTTTTTGTAGTTCATAATTGAATTATTGAGAATTATATTGAATTGAAAAAAGATTTAGAAAATGCATGATTTAGTTTTTATGGTAATACTGATTCTGAAGTTATTGCAAAATTAATTGAAGCTGATTTTCAAAAAGATTTAGAAACTACCATAAAAAATATAACTAAAAAACTTGTTTGAGCTTATGCAATTGCAGTTATAGATAGAGAGAATCCAAATATTTTAATTTGAGCTAAAATTGGTTCACCTCTTGTTTTAGGTTTTTGAAAAAAAGAATTTTTTCTAAGTTCAGATCCAAATGCTTTAAAAGAATCTTGTGATCATTTTATCCCACTTGAAGATTGAGAAATAGTAGTTATTAAAAATTGAACATTTAATATTTTTAATCTTGATAATAAAATAATTGAAAAAAATTTAATCAATTTAGAAAAAAACAAAGAATCTGATTGATTATGAAAATATAAACATTACATGCTAAAGGAAATATATGAAATACCTCAGATATTAAAAAATTCTTTAGCTTGAAGAATTGATTTTGAAAAAAAAGAAATTACAAGTAAAACTTTGGATGAATTAATCTCTAAAAAAATAAATAAAATAGAAATTATAGCTAGTTGAACAAGTTATAATGCATGATTAACTGCTGCAACTTGGTTTGAAGATTTAGCTGATATAGAAACTAGTGTATATGTATCAACAGAATTTAAATATAAAAAACATTTTATAAATGATAAAACTTTATATATTTTTATATCTCAATCATGAGAAACTGCTGATTCTCTAGAATGTTTAAAAATAGTAAAAAATAAATGATGATTAACTTTTTGAATAGTAAATAGTGTATGATCAAGTATTGCTAGATTAACTGATATATGATTATATACACATAGTTGAACAGAAATATGAGTAGCATCTACAAAAGCTTTTATAGGTCAATTATGAGTATTATTATTAATGGCTTTAAGTTTATGAAATTCTAGAAATCTAGAATATTTAAAATTTAAAGAAATTATAGAAAATCTAGAAAATTTAGATAAAAAATTACAAAAAATATTAGATAACACAGATGGTATAAAAATATTATCAGAAAAATATTCTGTATATAATAATATGTTTTTTCTATGAAGAAATTTACTATTTCCTATTGCTTTAGAATGAAGTTTAAAATTAAAAGAAATAACTTATCATCATAGTGAGGCTTATTCAGCTTGAGAATTAAAACATGGTCCTTTAAGTTTAATAGATGAGAACTTCCCTACTGTTTTACTTAATCCAAATTCAAAACTTGAAGAAAAAAATATTTCTACTCTAAAAGAAATACAAGCTAGAGATTGAAAAGTTATTTGAGTTTTAACTGAAAATAATAAACACAAAAAGGAATTTGATGATATAATAGAAATTCCTGAAACAATAGAAGAATTAAATCCATTTTTAATAGCAGAATCACTTGATTTATTTGCTTATTATATGGCTTTATATCTATGAAAAGAAATAGATAAACCAAGAAATTTAGCTAAGAGTGTAACTGTAGAATAATATGAATATAATTTTATGAATAATAACATCATTACTTAATAGTATTACTGATAGTGTATGGAAAAAGGCTGTATTAGTTTCAAAATTACCACAGTCTCTTTTTAGTGTATTTGGACCTATACCATGAATAATAATAATATATTTCTTAGTATTTTATAAAAATATTAATATGAATATATTATATGATTATAAAATACTTTTTATAATTTTATTTATTGCTAGTATAAGTTATATAAATACTTTTTTATATATAAATATTTATAAAAAAGTAAAATTATCAGAATTGTTACCCTATAAAAATCTTGATAAGATTTTTATAGTTTTATTTTGATTTATTATTTTTTATTGAACTAAAAACTGAAGTAGTTTCACAAGTTTTTTAATAACTCTTTTAACTATTTTTATAATTATATTTTTTAGTGTAGATATAAAAAAAATAAGCTTTTCAAAACATATTTTACAATTCTTTTTTGTTAAATTTCTTGAGGCAGTTATAACATTATTAGTATGATATATTTTTATCAAATATACTACTATTCAATACTTATGAATAGAAACTATAATATTTTTATCTATAACTATAATAGTTTCATTAATTCAAAAAAACAGCTTAAAACTTCTTTTTACTCAAAAAAAAGAATTTTATAAATATAGAATTTGAGCTTGAATAATTGGTTGGTTAGGTTTTATTATATGATTATATATCATACAAACTGCTTGAGTATTAATAGCAACACTTATTTCCTTTATATGATTAGTTTTTCAAATATTATCAATTAAATTTATTTTAAAAGATAATCCAGAAAAAAAACAAGTAATACTTGCTATAATTGTTATGTTTATGATATGATTATGATATTATTTTAAATAAAGAAATATGTTTGGTTTAATTTTATGAGTTTTTCAGTCATTTCTAAATGCTACAGGAATGGTTCTAACTAAAAAAGTAGTAGAAAATAAAGTTATATGAAATAATTTACAAACTTTAATTAATAGATGATATCATTTTTTTATAATAGGAATTTTATTTTTATTATGAATATTTAATTATAATATTGTAGATACACATTTTAGTATAAAAGATTTTTTTATACTTTTTATTGCAACAAGTTGATTATATGTAACTTATCCTTTAAGAAGAATAGCTTATGCAAAAGAAAAAATTTCAGTTTTACAGCCTTATGCTATGCTTTATCAAGTTTTTCCTATAATAATAGGTTTTATTTTTATTGCATCTGAAAGAGCAAATGTAATAACTTTTTTGAGTGCAATTACAGCTTCTTTTGTTGTTATTTTAACAAGTATAGATTACAAAAAATTTAATTTTAATAAATATAGTTTAATGGTTTTATTGTCTTCAACTATAAAATCATTTCAAATATTTGCTGTTTTATATTTTCTAACAAAATTTAATCCTGCAAGTTATTATTTTACAGAAAGTTTACTTGTTATAGTTATTTCTTTGATTTTAATCTTTTTAAAAAAAGAATTTAAACAAATAAAACTATTAAAAAAAAATATATAAAATTATTAATGACTACAAATTCTATAGTAATAGTATCAATATTATTATCATTGACTATGTATTCTAGTTTATGAGTAGTTCTTACAAGTTTGTTAAGTTTATTGTATTTATGATTTGTATATATTATTTCATATTTTATACTTAAAGAGATCCCATCAAAAAAAGATGTTATTGTAACAATAATTGTTTCAATTTTTATAATTATTTGAATTATTTTTAAACATTAATTAATTGCTTGAAAATAAAAAAAAAACTATATAATTAAAATAATTTATTATATAGTTTTTTTTATGAATAAAATTAATTGTGAAGATAATCAAGTATTTATAAGAGATAATTTTTGGAAAGATTTAGAAAATACTGAACAAAAATATGCTCATATTATAATGATTGCTACTAAACCTGATATTATAAAACAAGCTCCTTTATATTTAGAGCTAAAAAAAAGATGAGAACTTGTTATTTTAGTTCATACATGACAGCATTATGATTATAATCTAAGTAAAGGAGTATTAACTGAATTTTGAATGAATGTTGATGTAAATTTAAATATTTTTTGAAATATTCATAAAAAATATTCTTTAATAGTTGAAAGACTAGGTGACTTACTTATTGAAATATATGAAAATTATAAAAAAATTCCTGTTCCTTATGTTCATTGAGATACTATGACAGCAACAACTGCTGATAAAGCAGCATTTTTAAATAAATTTGCAGTTGTTCATGTTGAAGCTTGAATTAGAACTTTTACACCAAGTAAAGAATTTTATCATAAATTATTTGAAAATTTTGAAAAGTGAAAATTTGATTGGGACAAATATTATAAAGATTTACAAGATTTTGATATTTATGAGAGATGAAGTATAGAACCTTATCCTGAACAATTTGATACAAGAGCAATTGAAGGTTCTACTTGATTTTTTGCAGCTCCAGTTAAATTATATAAAAAGACTCTTATTGATGAAGGATTCCCAAAAGAACATATAAAAGTAGTATGAAATACTGTTGCAGATGCAATAAAAATTTCTATGGAAAAAATGTGAAATTCAACAGCATTTGAAAAATTTCCAAATATGAAATGAAAACCTTTTATCTTTATAACTATTCATAGAAGAGAAAATACTTTAAAAAAAGAAAGATTTTTAGTAATTTACAATGCTATAAAAAAATTAATTCAAGATTGAGTTTATGTTTGTTTTTTAGGTCTTTATGCTTCTGAATTTGCAATTGATAACTTTTGATTAAGAAAAGATATTGAAGAACTTAAAGAAAAATATTCTAAAAATTTTGCTTATGGTCCAGCTTTAGCTCACCATTCAGAAGTAATAGATATGATATCAAAAGCTTGAGCTGTAGTTACTGATTCTTGAAGCATGCAGGAAGAAGCAAATATTGTATGAGTTCCATGTGTAACTTTTAGATTTGGTAGTGATAGAACTGAAACAATTCTTGATGGAACAAATATTATAGCTCCACCAATCAATTCTAGATTAATGGCTGATATAGTTAAGTGAGCAATAGCAAATAAAAAAATGATAAAAAAACAACATTTATATTGAGAAAATGTCTCAGAAAAAATTGTTGATGAAGTATTAAAAATGCTTAGAAAATCTTGAAAATTATTTAAGTTTGATGATGAAAGATTAGACTTATGACATTTCTTTGATTGGAAAATATAAAAAACCAAAGTTGATTAGGCTTTGGTTTTTTATATTATAGCAGAAAGTTCCTTTTTTTCTTTTGTTGTCATATATCATATATATTTCAAGAAATTTAATTTTTCTGCTTGTGTAAGTATATTTGATTTGGCAATTTTATCCAAAATACTTCATTCAACTATTATTTTTGATTTTTTCATAGTTTCTTATATCATAGAATAAACTTTATGAAAGATAAATCAAATATACAATTATATTAAAACATATTTATAAAAATAAGTCAAATAACAAAATAATTATGTCTATTATATTATGAATTGATCCATGAACTACTACAGTTTGATATGCTATAATAAATAAAATAAGTAATTCAAATTATCAATTAATAGATTTTTGAGTATTTTCAACAACTCCAAAAATTGATTTAAGTATAAAATTACTTGAAATATGAAATGATATAAAGGAATTAATAAAAACTTTTAATCCTGATATAATATCAATTGAAAAATTGTTTTTTCAAACAAATTTAAAAACTTGAATAGATGTAGCACAAGCAAGATGAGTTATAGTTTATGAGGCAATAAGAAATAATTTAAAAATATTAGAATATACTCCCCTACAAGTAAAAAAAGCAATTACATGAAATTGACAAGCAAAAAAGATTCAATTACAAAGAGCAATTCAAATGATTATGAAGCTTGATGAGATTCCTAAGCCTGATGATGCAGCAGATGCAATTTGACTTGCTTATATGTGAGCTTTAAATACTAGATTATAATTTAATTAATATATTATGAAATTTTCAAATCCAGATTTTGCTAAGCAAGAATTAACTTTTAATGATGTTTTTATTTTTCAAAATTATTTTGATTGAAAATCAAGACTAAAAGATACAGATATTACACCAAATTCACCTCTTTGAACAACAATTCCTATTATTAGTTCAAATATGAATCAAGTTACTGGAAAAAGAATGTGTGAAACTTTAGCAAGATATGGTTGACTTTGAATTCTGCCTCAAGATATGTCTATTGAAAAAATGATTGACATAGTTAATCATGTAAAAAAAGCACACTTAGTTTATGATACACCACTTGTTTTAACTAAAAACAATAATGTAAGAGAAGCTTTATGAATTATTAATAAAAGAGCACATAAAGCTGTTATACTAGTTGATGATGATTTTAAACCTATTTCTATTTTTACTCCAAATGATTTAGAAAAATATGAACAATATGAATTATTATGAAATATCAAAAAAAATAAATTAATCATATGAGAAAATTGAATATCAAATGAAGATGCTTTTAATTTAATGATTGAAAATAATATTTCTAGTCTACCAATAGTAAATATTTTATGAAAATTAGTTTGAATTTTAACTAAATGAAATACTATTAGAAATAGTATTTATAAACCAACATTAGATAATAAATGAAGATTAAATTTATGAGTTGCATTATGAATAAATAATTTTTTAGATAAAGCTAAAAGATTAATTGAAGCATGAGTTAATATTTTTATTTTAGATACAGCACATTGATATCAAAAATCTATGATTAAAGCAATACAAAAATTTAGATTAAATTTTTGAGATTCTCCTATTTTAATTGCTTGAAATGTAATGACATCAGATTGAACTGAAGAATTAATCAGAGCATGAGCAAATTGAGTAAAAGTATGAATTTGACCTTGAGCTATGTGTACAACAAGAATGATTACTTGAGTCTGAAGACCTCAATTTTCTGCAATACTAGATTGTGCTAAAAAAGCAAAAGAAATGTGATGATTTATTATTTGAGATGGTTGAATAAGAGATCCTAGAGATTTATCATTAAGTATGGTTGCATGAGCTAATCATATAATGATAGGGACTCTTTTTACTTGAACTTTTGAATCAACTTGAGATATATTTTATGATATTGATTGAAAAATGTATAAAAAAAATTATGGAATGGCATCAAAAAGAGCAGTTAGTTTAAGAAACTCAGAAAAAACAGCTTTTAAAATAGCAAGAAAAGAAATTTTTGTTGAATGAATAAGTGATAGTAAAATATATTTAAAGGATTGATTAAAATCAGTTTGAAATATAGTAGATAAATTTACTACATGACTAAGATCTGCTATGACTTACATATGAGCAAAAACTTTAGATGAATTTTATGATAAAGCTATAGTTTGAGTTCAAAGTTCTGCTTGATATTTTGAATGAACTCCTCATTGAAAAATAAAAAAATAATTAATTTGTTTATTTATTAATTTGTATATAATAAATAAACAAATTCTAAGGACCTAGCTTAATTAGAAGAGTGTCAGGATTCCGACCCCTGAAGGCTTAGGTGCAATTCCTAAGGTCCTTGCCATTTAGTATAACTAATAAAAAAATAGTACTAGTAAAATAAAAACTAGTACTTTTTTTTATTTCAATATAATTTTCAATTCACTTAATAATTTACTTATTTGTTTATCATTAGTTTCTAACTCTTCAAATATCTCATTTGGAGTTCTGATGATTTCTTCATTTTTATTATTTGGATTTTTTGCACTTATATCATAATCTTTTATATCCTCTACTTTTACAATCCATGAATTATCTCAAACCTCTCTTTTGTGTAACAATTCTGGAATATGTTTTATTTCTTCATAAGTGATTGGTTTATTTTTTGTAAGCTTTCTTTCTAAATCTATTTCATAATACCATATATCTTTTGTAGCTCACTGTCTATTAAAAAATATAATATTAGTTTTAACTCAACTATAAGGTAAAAATACTCAAGCTGGTAGACTTACAATACTATGCAAATTATAGTTTTCTAATAATTCTTGTTTTATATCCTTAAATGCTTTTCAAGTATTGAATAAAACTCATTCTGGAATAATAATAGCAGCTTTTCAATCAACTTTTAAATGTTTATAAATATGTTGTAAAAATAACATTTCAGTAGCATTTGTTTTGATAGGAAAATTTTGTTGAATAATATCTTTTTCTT
>Ga0256829_1000105_pt1 | contig 110170 bp, 96 predicted proteins | sample 131447metaG_FD_185979 | JGI IMG/M metagenome (GOLD analysis project Ga0256829, IMG submission 185979) | Hydrothermal vent microbial communities from Lau Basin, Pacific Ocean - 131-447 | ecosystem: Environmental > Aquatic > Marine > Hydrothermal vents | place: Pacific Ocean: Lau Basin... | reverse complement strand
GGATCGCCTCCAGCTTGAATTCCCTCGAATAACTCCGATACTTCTTCCGGATCATCGAACACTCCTCAGGGACCATGCTAGCCCCTTTCCGGGTGTCCGTTAAACTGGGGGAGGTTCAATCTGTCCCCTTTCGCGGAACGGAACTACGGGTCAAGGGAGGGGTTTCTCGTTGAGGGCATGGTGCGCGAGTTCGCACCCCGTTCCTCTGATCGTACCCGGGGCTCGGTGACGGCCAACGGATACTGTGGTGCCGGCGAGAGGACTCGAACCTCCGACCTACTGATTACGAATCAGTTGCTCTACCAACTGAGCTACACCGGCGCGGGGGCAGAGTATAGACAAGCGCGGGCGGCGGGGACAACTTGAGGTCGGCCGGGGCCGGCAGGGCTCAGGCGTTGCGGCCGCGGACGCGGATGACGACTTCGATACCGTCGGCAACGGTGCCGTCGGGGAGGTTGGGGAGTTGCCCGATGGAGACCGCCGCGGCGTCGACGTCGGTGAGTTCGCCGGTATCGACGTTGTAGATATGGTGATGTTCGTCGATGTTGCTGTCGTAGAAGACGCGCGTCGGATCGACGATGACCTCCCTAATGAGGCCGCGTTGGGCGAAGAGGCCCAACGTGTTGTAGACGGTGGCCTTGGATACCCGCGGCCGGTCGCGGTTCACCTGAGCCAGGACTTCGTCCGCGGACAGGTGCTGGGGGCGGGCGAACAGGACTTGGGCGATCTCCACGCGTTGCGACGTGGGGGCGATCCGGCGCGCCTTGAGCGTTTCGATCACGGCGGCGCGCGCCGGGACCGGATTTTCAATCGGTTTTCCCATAACAATCAGTATAGTGTAAAGCTTGGTCGAAGTCTAGGCTGAGCCCGCGGCCGGGGCGCCCGTCCGATCCGCCTCCCAATTGAATAGAGACGGGTCCAAAAAACTTGTGCGGTCCAAAATAATATCCGCGATCAGTTCCGCGGACGCCGGGGCGAGCACCACCCCGTTCCGGAAGTGTCCGGCGTTCAGATAGAGTCCGTTGATTCCCGGATGGTTCCCGATGAACGGCACCCCGCCGGGCGCCCCCGGGCGCAACCCGGCCCAGTGCCCTTCGACGGGGGCGTCGGCGAGCGCCGGGAACCGCTCCCGGGCGAAACCGAGCAGGGCCTCGCGCGCCGCTTCCGTGGTGGACTTGTCGAAGCCCGCCGTCTCGATCGTGCTGCCGACCAGGATCCGGCCGTCGCGCCGCGGGATGACGTAGCGCGAGCGGTGCAGGACGATCCGCGAGACCGTATGCGGCCGCGACCGCAACAGGATCATCTGGCCCCGCACCGGCTCGATCGGCGGTGCCGCCAGCCCCGAGGCCTCCAGCAGCGCCGCGGTCCACGCCCCCGCCGCTACCAGCACCCGGCCGGCGCGGACCGTCCCGTCCCGCGTCTCGGCGCCGACCGCCCGCCCGTCCTGCACCGCGATCCGCAGGGCCTCGCGGTCCTCGATGATCCGCACGCCCGCGGCCGCGGCGGCCGCCCGCAGCCCCCGCGCCAGCCGCGGATTGCGGATCTGCGCCACCTCGGGCATCCACAGGGCCCGCCCCGGGGCCTGCGCCGCGGGTTCGCAGCGCGCGACGGCGTCCTCATCGAGCGTATCCAGCGCGATCCGCCCGCGCGCAGCCCAGTCCCGCGCCGCCGCCTCTTCTTCGGTGTCCAGGATCAGCAACCCGCTCCGGGTCCATTCCGGGTCGACCCCTCCCGTGCGGGCGACCTCGTCCGCGAGCGCCGGGTAGCGCGACTGGCTCCGGCGCGCGAGCGCCGTGACTGCGTCGGGATAACGCCAGGGGTAGAGCGGGGAGAGGATCCCCCCGCCCGCCCAGGAGGCCTCCCGTCCGGTGTCCGCGCGTTCGAGGAGAACGACCCGCAACCCGGCGCGGCGCAGTTCCCATGCGCTGAGCAGCCCGATCAGCCCGCCGCCGATCACCAGGCAGTCCGCCGCCCCGTCGCCCGCCATCGATACCGCCCCCCGCGCTGTCCCCGGTCTACTGCTTAGCATACCGCCCGGCCCCCGGACCCGCGACGGTTGGGCCGATGCGCCGCCCCGCCGAATCCCCGCCCCTACCGTTCGTCGGCCGATCCGTGCCGCCCGTCGGTTTTCCGATGACATCGCCGCGGGCCTCGGTTATACCGGGGCACATGAACCGAACCCGCGGCTTCACGCTCATCGAGTTGATGGTGGCCCTGCTCGTGGCCGCCATCATCGTCACACTCGCGGTGCCGGGGTTCCGCTCCGTCATCGAGCGCAACCGCATCGCCGCGGCGGTGAACGCGTTCGTCGGCGCCATCACCTTCGCCCGCAGCGCGGCGGTCACGCGCGCGACCCAGGTCACCGTGTGCCCGAGCCCCGACGGCAGGACCTGCGACGGCACCAAGCCCTGGCAGGACGGCTGGATCGCCTTCACCGACGGCGGCACCGTGGGCACGGTCGACGGCAGCGACGAGATCCTGCGCGTCGGTGACCCGACCTCGGGCACCCTTTTCGTCGTGAGCAGCGGATTTTCGAACGGCTACATCACCATTTCCCCGGAGGGCTTCGTCCCCGCCGGCGGCGGGACTCTCCACGTGTGCCCCGCCGGCACCTCGTCCCTGCCGGGCGCTCAGATCAGTCTGAGTCCGACCGGAGCGTTGACCAACAGTGCCTACACCTGTCCCTGATTCGCAGCGGGGGTGCCGCGGCGCTCCGGCCAGCGCCCAGGCGGGCGTCGGCATGATCGACGTCCTCGTCGCGCTGGTCGTGCTCTCGATCGGGCTGCTCGGGCTCGCCGGGTTGCAGGCCACCGGCCTGCGCTACAACCACGGCGCCTACCTGCGCACCCAGGCCACGCTGCTGGCCTACGACATGGCGGACCGGATGCGCGCGAACCAGACCGGCGTGAACGCGGGCGACTACGACAGCATCGGCTTCACCACCTCGCTGGCCAAGGACTGCTCGCTGTCGACCGTCACCTGTACGCCCGCCGAGATCGCCCAATACGACGCCTACGAATGGTCCCAGGACAGCCGCAATCTACTCCCGAAGGGGACCGGAACCGTAACCAAGACGGGGTCCCTCTACACCATCACGGTGAGCTGGGACGACGCCGGGAGCGGCACCATGAGCTTTGCGACGACCTTTCAGCCATGAGTGATCGCAACCGCACACACGCAAGCCCGGGGTTCAGCCTCGTCGAGCTGATGGTGGCACTGGTCATCAGCCTGATCCTCATCGCCGGTGTCATCAAGATCTACGAAGGCTCCAAACAGGCCTACCGCGTCCAGGACAATCAGGCGCGGCTGCAGGAGAACGGGCGCTTCGCCATGTACTTCCTGTCGAAGGATATCCGCATGGCCGGGTACATGGGCTGCGGTCGCATCACCACGTTCACCCCCAACGTGATCGCCAGCAGCCCGCCGATGACCCCGCTGTTCGATCCCGACACCGTCATCGGGGGCTACGACGGCGGGACCTGGCCTGCGACCTTCCCGGCCAAGCCGACCAATCTGGTCCCGGGGACGGATGCGATCCTGGTGCGCTTCGCTTCGGCCTCGAGCGTGTCCCTTACCGGCAACCTGTCGGCGACCGATGCCAACATCCAGATCGACTCCAATCCAGACGGCTTCCAGGCCGGCGACCTGCTGTTCGTGACCGACTGCTCGCACGCGGACGTCTTCCGTGCGACCAGCGTCTCCAAAGGAGCGGGCGGGATCATCACGATCGCGCATTCGATGAGTCAGAACACGAGCAACAACCTGAGCACGCTGTATACGAAAGGCTCCCAGGTGATGGCCTTCCAGTACAGCCTCTACTACATCGGCACCACCACGACGCCGGGCGTGGACGCGCTCTACCGCGTGAGCGGCAACTCCGCTTCCGGCGGCGGCCCGGAGGAACTGGTCGACGGCGTCCAGGACATGCAGCTCCTCTACGGCCTCGACACCGACGGCGACGGCGCCGCCAACCAGTACCGTACGGCCACGCAGGTCGACGCGATCACGAACGGCTGGCAACAGGTCGTCAGTGTACGTCTCAATCTGCTGCTGGAGAGCCGGGAGAACCACCTGACGCAGACGCCCCAGCAGTTGCGCTTCAACAACACCGTCTATACGGCCCCGGACCAGCACCTCTACGCGGCGTTCGGCGACACCGTCACGCTGCGCAACCGGACCTTCTGACCCGCGCGGGATCCACGATCGCATGAACATCGGCACACATCACAGCCCGGACGGTCAGCACGGCTCGGCCCTGATCATCAGCCTGCTGATCCTGATCGTACTGACGCTCCTCGGCCTGGCCGCCATGAGCACCAACACGCTCGAGGAGAAGATGGCCGGGAATCTCCGCACCAAGGACGTCACCTTCCAGGCCGCCGAGTCCGGCTTGCGCGCCGGGGAGGATCGGTTCAAGACCGGGGGCACTTGGTTCACGACCATTCCCGCGATCGGGGGCAGCGGGGCCAACCAGATCTGGGATCGCGATGCGACCGGGGTGACCGCGGCCAACCCGCAGCCCGCCTCGTGGTGGGCATCCAACTCGATCGCCGTCACCGGGAGCTTCGGGACGCCGAACCCCGATCCGAGCTACCTGATCGAGGAGTACGGGTTCGTCCCCGACACCCTGAATCCCGACGACCTCGCCCGGCGGGTGGGGGTATTCAGTTTCCGGATCAGTGCGCACGGGATCGTCGGCAACACCGCGAGCGTACTTCAGTCCGTGTACGCCAAGCGATACCGGTAGCCGGATCCCGACCGGCAAGCGCGGTTGCGCGCGTTAGGGAGGCACCGCCATGACGAACATCAAGATCCGTACCCTGGGGCCGGCGGCCGCGCTCCTGCTCCTGTCCTCGGGGGCCGGCCTCGCCGCGACCACGCCGCTGAACCTGTCGACGGTCCCGCTGTACCTCAAGGCCAGCGGCGTGGCGCCCAACATCTACCTCACGCTGGACGATTCCGGCAGCATGGCCTGGGCGTTCATGCCGGACAGCAAAGGGTATTGGCCCTATTACACCACCAACCGGTTCGAGTCGAGCACCTTCAACCCGATGTACTACGACCCGACCGTCACCTACACGCCGCCGATCGGAGCGGACGGCACCAGCCTGGGCGATGCGAGCTTCACCGCCGCGTGGCTCAACGGCTACGACCATAGTGACGGTACGCTCAACCTCGCGACCAACTACCGGGCGACCTACTACTACTACGGCCCCGGGGGGTACGCAGTGGTAGGTGCCGGACCCGGGCCCGCCTATTACTACCAGTACAACGCGGCCTGCGGAAACGTCAACAGTGACTCCTGCTACACCTATGTCGACGTCACCAAGCTGAGCGCCGCACAGCAGCAGAACTTCGCCAACTGGTACTCCTATTACCGCACCCGGATCCTCATGGCGAAGACGGCGATCTCGCTGGCGTTCGGCAAGCTCGGGACGACGACGCGCGTGGCCGGGCAGAACATCAACACCAACCGACTCAACCCGAGCAGCCCCTCCGGCGTGCAGATGCTCCACCCGTTCGCCGGGAGCGAGCGCAAGGCCTGGTTCTCCTGGCTCGGCGGCGTCCTCCCCGGCGGCGGCACCCCGCTGCGCCAGTCGCTGCAGCGCGTCGGCGAGTACTACTCCACGTCGGGCGTCAAGAGCCCGTACGCATTGACGCCCGGGGTGCAGGACGCGCCGGAGTACTCCTGCCGGCAGAACTTCTCCGTCCTCATGACCGACGGCATGTGGAACGGCAGCGATCCCGGCGTCGGCAACGTGGACGGCGCCAGCGGCCCGGTGATCACCGACCCGACCGGGGCGAGTTACCAGTACAACCCCAACACACCCTTCAAGGACGGCTGGTCCGACACGCTCGCCGACGTCGCCATGTACTACTGGGACCGCGATCTGCGGCCGAGTCTGACGAACGACGTCCCGCAGTATCTGCCGAACGTCCACTACAAGGCGGACGGGGTGACGGTCGACCAGAACGCGACCTTCTACGACTACCGCAACGATCCGGCCGACTGGCAGCACATGGTCACATTCACCATCGGTCTCGGCGTCGACGGCACGCTCGATCCGTCCACCGACCTTCCGGCGCTGATCTCCGGGTCGAAGTCGTGGCCGAAGCCGGCGGCCAACACCATCACCACCATCGACGATCTGTGGCACGCCGCGGTCAACGGGCGCGGGGACTTTCTCAGCGCCAAGAACCCGCAGTCCCTGGTCAGCGCCTTCGCCAACATCATCGGGGCGATCGGCCAGCGCACCTCCTCGTTCTCCGCCGCCGCCCTGACTTCGGGTTCCCTGGAGACCAACACGCAGCTCATCACCGCGACCTTCGACGGCAGCACGTGGACCGGTGACGTGCAGGCGACCAAACTCGACAGCAGCGGCAACCTCGCGGGGCTCGTCTGGGACGCCAACTGCATCCTGTCCGGGCGCGTCGGGGCCGCCTGCGTCCCGTTGCCCGGGAACACTACGGTTCAGGGCTCGCGTACGATCCTCACCTACGACCCGGGTAAGTCCCAGGGGGTCCCGTTCCGCTGGTCGAGCCTCTCCTCGTCCGAGCAGTCCGCGTTGAACACCGACCCGGTGAGCGGGACGGCCGACGCCCTGGGCTCGGCCAGATTGGACTATCTGCGCGGCAGTCGCACCCAGGAGCAGGTCAACGGCGGCACCTTCCGCAACCGCACCGGCGGCATCCTCGGGGACATCGTCGATTCGGCGCCGGTCTACGTCGGGCCGCCGAACCGCTTCTACTCCTGGGGCTCCGGGTCGCCGTACAGCAGTTGGACCGCGTCCTACGCGACGTTCAAGACCGCGCAGGCCGCACGCACGCCCGTGGTCTACGTCGGGGCCAACGACGGGATGCTGCACGGGTTCCGCGCCGACACCGGCATGGAGGTGCTGGGCTTCGTGCCCTCCGCGCTCTTCGGGGCCCTCAACCAGCTCACCTCGCCGACCTATGCCCATCGTTACTATGTGGACAGCACGCCGACCGAAAACGATGTGTACTTCACCGGGCTGGGACAGTGGCGCAGCGTGCTCGCCGGAGGGCTCGGCGGCGGCGGCCGGGAGATCTACGCACTCGACGTGACCGATCCGGCGGCCTTCGCGGAAGGGAACGCGAAGAATCTGGTGCTGTGGGAGTTCACCGACACGAAGGCCGCGCCCTACGGCGATCCGAACCTCGGCGACACCTACAGTCGCCCGGCGATCGTCCTGCTGAACAACGGGGTGTGGGCCGCGGTGTTCGGCAACGGATACAACAGCAGTTGTTCGGGCTCCGGTTGCGGTGACGCCATGCTCTACGTGGTGAACATCGAGACCGGCGCACTCATCAAGAAGATCGACACCGGCACCGGGCCGACCGACGATCCGACCGGAAAGAACCGACCGGACGGTCTGGCGACGGTCGAGCCGGTCGACGCGGACGGGAACTTCACGACCGACTACGTCTTCGCGGGCGACCTCTACGGGAACCTGTGGAAGTTCAACCTCTCCGGTTCCACGCCGGGCACGTGGAAGGTCGCCTACAGCAGCGGGAGCAAACCCAAGCCGCTGTTCACCGCGGTGGACGCCGGCGGCAAGCCCCAGCCCATCACCACGCGGCCCGTGGTCGGGACGAACCCCTCGGGGCCGGGGTTCATGGTGTACTTCGGGACCGGGAAATACCTGGAGACGACGGACTCGGTGCCCGACACGAGCACGGTGCAGTCGGTCTACGGCATCTGGGACCCCAACGGCGGCACGCCGCCGACCATTACCCGCGCGAAACTGCAGGCGCAGACGATCACCAACGAGACGACCGCGTTCGGCGCCCAATTGCGGGTGGTGAGCGGCAACCGCATCGACTGGTCGACCCAGATGGGGTGGTACCTCGACCTCAAATCGCCGACCCTCGGTGCCCAGGGCGAGATGATGATCACCGATCCCGTCCTGCGCTCGGGGCGGCTGATCTTCACCACGCTCATCCCCAACGCAAACGTCTGCTCCAGCGGCGGCACGAGCTGGCTGTTCGAGATCAGCGCCGCGAGCGGCGGGCGGCTGCCGTATACGGCGTTCGACCTCAACGGCGACAACAGCTTCAACAGCGCCGACTACGTCAAGATCAAGGACCCGGTCACGGGCAAGGACACCTATGTCCCGGCCAGCGGGATGCAGTCCAAGAACGGCCTGCTCTCGCGCCCGGCGATCCTCAGCAACTGCAAAGGGGCCGAGTGCAAGTACCTGCAGGGTTCCAACGGCAAGACGACCAAGATCAGCGAGAACGCCGGCCCCAGCGCGAACGGGCGCCAGAGCTGGCGCCAGCTCCAGTAGCGATACAGGGAGGGGTGCACATGAAGGTATCGAATCTGCTCACGGGTCTGGCGCTGGCGGCGGGGCTAATGCTCGGCCCCGCGGCCGCCGCGGCCCCGCCCCCGCGGGTGATGCCCGCCGGGCCCGTCGGGGTGGTCCGGGGTGTGGTGGACTCCGTACAACCCAAGCAGCGTCTGGTGATCGTCGACGATCGCGGCTACCGCCTCGGGGCCACCTACCGGCTCAACGGCGTCACCGTGTCGGGGGATGCCGCCGGTCTGGATCCCGGGATGCGGGTGACGCTCGAACTCGCACCGCCCTCGCCGACCGACGGCGGCGTGCGGGTGGTGCGCGCGATCCGCACCCACGGGGTGGCGCGATGAGCCCCCGCCGCGGCACGAAGCGGCGGGCCGTCGCCGGCTTCACCCTGATCGAGCTGATGATCACCGTGGTCGTGATCGCCCTGCTGGCGGCGATCGCGTACCCCTCCTACCGCGGCCGGGTGATCGAGAGCCGCCGCTCGGACGCCCACGTCCTGCTGCAGAAGGCCGCGGCGGACGAGGAGCGCTTCTATACGCTCTACAACCAGTACACGGCGACGATCGTCGGCCCCGGCGGCTGCGCCGGCTCGGCCTGCGGGCTGAGCTACCCGGGCAGCCAGAGCCCCGAGGGCTACTACACCCTGAGCATCGCGGCGCCGGCCGGGAAGACGATCAGCACCGGCTACGTGCTGACGGCGACGCCCACCAGCAAGGGTGCGCAGGACGGCGACACCCAATGCAAGACGATCACGCTGGACTCGACCGGTGCGAAGGGATTCACCGGCAGCGGCACGCTCGACCGATGCTGGTAGGCCGGGTACGCCCCGGCGCCGCGCGGCAAGCAATACGTCTGAGAGTCCGCGCGCCCGCGTACGGGCTCAGGGGGAGCGCAGGGCGACCGGCAGCGGGAAGGCGACCCGCTCCGGGCGGCTGACGGTCTCTTCGATGCAGCGCACGCCCCATTCGCGCAGGCGTTGCACCACCCGTTGCACCAGGACGTCCGGCGCCGAGGCGCCCGCGGTCACCCCGATGCGCTCGTGACCGGCGAGCCAGTCGGAACGCAGATCCTGGGGGCCATCGACCCGGTAGGCTGGAATCCCCGCGTTCTCCGCGATCTCCCGCAGCCGCATCGAGTTGGAGCTGTTGGCCGACCCGACGACCAGCATGAGGTCGCAGCGATCGGTCAGCGATTTGACGGCGTCCTGCCGGTTCTGCGTCGCGTAGCAGATGTCGTTCTTGCGCGGCCCGACGATGTGCGGGAAGCGCCGGCGCAGGACCCCCACGATGCACTCGGTGTCGTCCATCGACAGGGTGGTCTGCGTGACGTAGGCGACGCGCTCCGGATCACGGACCGCGACCGTCTCCGCCTGCGCTTCCGACTCGACGAGATAGATCGCCCCGCCCCCGGCGCGGTCGTACTGGCCGAGGGTACCGTCGACCTCGGGGTGGCCGGCGTGGCCGATGAGGATCACCTCGCGCCCGGCGGCCGAATGGCGCGCCACCTCTCTATGGACCTTGGTGACCAGCGGGCAGGTGGCGTCGAAGACCCGCAGGCCGCGGCGTTCGGCGGCCTCGCGCACCGAACGCGCCACGCCGTGCGCACTGAAGATCACCGCCGCGCCGTCGGGTACCGCGTCGAGGTCCTCGACGAACACCGCCCCCTTCGCGCGCAGGCGGTCCACCACGTAGCGGTTGTGTACCACCTCGTGGCGGACGTAGATCGGCGGACCGAACAGCTCCAGCGCGCGCTCCACGATCCCGATGGCGCGCTCGACGCCGGCGCAGAATCCGCGCGGGTTGGCGAGCAGGACTTGCATGGGCCGTCCATTATAGGCCAGGGGGTGCGGGCCGGGCGAACGCGCGGATCCGCACCCCTCCCTTCCGTTATCCGGGGTGTCGGCCGGCTCCGGCCCGCCTTGAATCAGTCGCCTGCGTCTCCCTCCTGCGGAGACGGCGCCTCGACCTCCAGGATCTGCACCCGGTAGCGGATCCGGTGCCCCGCCAGGGGGTGGTTGAAATCGACGCGCACGGTGCCGCCCTCCACGGCGAGGACCGTCCCGGCCACTTCCTCCCCGCCGGGGCCCGTGAAGCCCACCACGGTCCCCGGAACCGGGACCACGTCGGCCGGGAATCGCGTCCGGTCCACGGTCTGGATGCGGGAGGGATCGTGCGCACCGAAGGCGTGCTCCGGGTCGACCTCGAGCGTCTCGGTATCGCCGGCGGCGAGGCCGATGAGGGCGAGTTCCAGGGTCTGCAGCAGGGTCCCGTCCCCGACGCGCAGCTCCAGCGGCTCCTCGCCGAAGGTGCTGATCGCCTCGCTGCCGTCCTCGAGCGCGATCGAGATGTGCAGGCGTACGCGGCTGCCGAGGTCGATGCGCGGGCCGCCCGTCCCCACGACCTATCGGTTCCCGGTGCGCAGCAGGTCCACCACCAGCAGGGCGGCGCCGACGGTGATCGCCGAGTCGGCGACGTTGAACGCGGGGAAGTGCCACTGGAGGTAGTGGAAATCGATGAAATCCACCACGTAGCCGTGAACGACGCGATCGATCAGGTTCCCCAGCGCGCCGCCGAGCACCAGCGCCAGGGCCGCCGCCTGCCACCGTGCCTGCGCCGGGAGCCGGCGCAGCCATGCCACGATCACGCCGCTGACGCCCGCCGCGAGGCCGGTGAAGAGCCAGCGCTGCCACCCGGAGGCCGTGCTGAGAAAGCTGAATGCGGCACCGGTGTTGTGGACCAACGTGAGGTCGAGGAAGGGCGTCAGGGGTACCGGCGTCGCATAGGGGAGGTAATGGGCGGCGAGCCATTTCGTAAGCTGATCGGCGGCCACGACGGCGGCCGCCAGCCACAGCCAGCGCAGGGCCCCGCGCGCGCCCGTCGGGTATACGGTTTCGATCACGTCTGCGCCGCTCATGCGTACCGGCGCGTCTCGCCCGCGCCGGTCACGTTCTCCACGCAGCGCCCGCACAGTTCCGGGTGCCCGGGGTCGCGGCCGACATCCTCGCGATGGTGCCAGCAGCGCACGCACTTGGGGTGGGCGGAGGGCGTCGCGCGGATCCACACGTCGGCGTCGGGCAGTTCGGCGGCATAGGCGTCGTCGGGCTGTTCCTCCAGCGGGTGCACGCGCGCGTAGGACGTGATGAGCACGAAGCGCAGCTCGTCCCCGAGGCGTCCCAGATCCGCGCGGGTACGCTCGTCGCAGTAGAGGTCGACCTCGGCGTCGAGCGAGGAGCCGATGGCGCCGCCCGCTCGCAGCGCCTCCAGGCGCTTGCCGACCGCCTCGCGCACGGCGATCACGCGCTCCCACAGCGCCGGCCCCAGGTCGTCCGGGAAAACGACCGCAGGGGGTTCGTACCAGGTCTCCAGCAGCACCGACGCCCCGCGCTCGCCGGGCAGATAGCGCCAGATCTCGTCCGCGGTGAAGCTCAGGATCGGCGCGAGCCAGCGCACCAGCGCCTCGGCGAGGTGGTACATCGCGGTCTGCGCCGAGCGGCGCGCCGCGCTCTCGGCGCGCGTGGTGTACTGGCGGTCCTTGATGATGTCGAGATAGAAGCCGCCCAGGGTGACGACGCAGAAGTTGTGCACACGCTGGTAGATGACGTGGAATTCGTAGCGCTCGTAGGCGCGGCGCACCTCGCGATGCAGCGTGCGCGCCTGTTCGAGCACCCATCGATCCAGCACCAGCAGCGCCTCGGGCGCCAGCCGGTCGCGCGCCGGGTCGAAGCCGTTGAGATTGGCGAGCAGGTAGCGCGCGGTGTTGCGCATGCGCCGGTAGGCGTCGGCGGTGCGTTTGAGGATCTCCTCGGAGACGGCCATCTCGCCGCGGTAGTCGGTCGCCGCCACCCACAGGCGCAGGATGTCGGCCCCTAGGTGTTCCATCACCTCCTGCGGGGAGACCACGTTGCCGAGCGACTTGGACATCTTGCGCCCGTCGGCGTCGACGGTGAAACCGTGCGTGAGCACGCTGCGATAGGGCGGGGCGCCCGCGTTCATGGCCACCGAGGTCAGCAGCGAGGACTGGAACCAGCCGCGGTGCTGATCCGAGCCCTCGAGGTAGAGGTCGGCGGGGAAGCCCAGCTCCTGGCGGCGGCGCAGGACGCAGGCGTGCGTCACGCCCGAGTCGAACCATACGTCGAGGGTATCGGTGATCTTTTCGTACTCCTCCGCCTCCGCACCCAGGAGCGTGCCCGGGTCGAGATCGAACCAGGCGTCGATGCCCGCCTCCTCGATGCGCTGCGCCACGGCCTCGATCAGCTCCGGCGTGTGCGGGTGGGGCGTGCGCCGCCGGCGGTGGACGAACAGCGGGATCGGCGTGCCCCACGCGCGCTGGCGCGAGATGCACCAGTCGGGGCGGTTGGCGACCATCCCCTCGATGCGCGCCCGGCCCCACTGGGGCAGCCACTGCACCGATGCGATGGCGGCCAGGGCCTGTGCCCGCAGGCCGTTGCCGTCCATGGTGATGAACCACTGCGCCGTGGCGCGAAAGATGATCGGGCTCTTGTGCCGCCAGCAGTGCGGATAGCTGTGGCGCAGCGCGGCCAGGTGCAACAGCGCGCCGCGCTCGCGCAGGACCTCGATGACGTGATCGTTGGCGGCGAAGACCGGTTCGCCCGCGAACAGGGGAGTGTCCGGCAGGAAGCGTCCGTCCGCGCCGACCGGGTTGTCGACGGGCAGGTCGTAGCGCCGGCCGGCCACGTAGTCCTCGAGGCCGTGCCCCGGTGCGGTATGCACCGCGCCCGTGCCCGATTCCAAGGTCACGTGGGCGCCGAGGATCAGCGGCACCTCGCGCTCGAGGAACGGGTGGCGCAGGTGCAGGCCCTCGAGCGCCGCCCCGCGCGCGCGCGCGACGATGCGCGGATCGGACAGCCCGGCGCGCGCGCACACCGCCTCGATCAGGCCCGCGGCGATCAGCAGCCGCTCGGCGCCCGCCGGCCCGTCCACCTGCACCAGCGCGTAGTCGATGTCGGGGTGCAGCGCCACCGCACGGTTGGCGGGCAGGGTCCACGGCGTCGTGGTCCAGATCACCACCGACAGCGGGCCGCGGCCTGCCTCTCCACCCGCGGAGTCCATGCGCGCCAGGAAGGCCGCCTCGTCGACGGCCGGGAAGCGCACGTCGATCGCCGGCGAGGTGCGCTCCTGGTACTCGACCTCCGCCTCGGCCAGCGCCGAGCGGCAGTCCACGCACCAGTGCACCGGCTTGTAGCCCGGTTCGACGTGACCCGCGGCGAGGATGGCGCCCAGAGCGCGGACGATGTCCGCCTCGAAGCGGAAGTCCATCGTCAGGTAGGGATGCTCCCAGTCGCCGAGCACCCCGAGGCGCTGGAAGTCGCGGCTCTGGCGCTCGACCTGACGGCGTGCGTAGTCGCGGCAGGCGCGGCGGAATTCCGCGGCGCTGACCTTGGCGCCGGGGCGGCCGAGCTTCTTCTCCACCTGCAGCTCGATCGGCAGGCCGTGGCAGTCCCAGCCGGGGAGGTAGGCCGCGTCGTAGCCCTCCATCGAACGCGCCTTGACGATGATGTCCTTGAGGATCTTGTTGACGGCGTGGCCGATGTGGATGTCGCCGTTGGCGTAGGGCGGGCCGTCGTGGAGGATGAAGCGCTCGCGCCCGGCGCGCGCGGCGCGCAGCCGCCGGTACAGATCGAGGCCCCGCCAGTGCTCGAGCATCTCCGGCTCGCGCCGGGCGAGGCCCGCCTTCATGGGGAAATCGGTCTTCGGGAGATTGAGGGTGTCTTTGTAGTTCGTCATCGGTCCGGGAACGGTCGGTCGGCACCCCGCGCGGCCCCGTGCGGGCGGCGGCGGGCGGTCCCCGGCACTTTACACGCGGCGCGCCGCCGCGGCTACCGGCGGGTGCCGGCGCCGACGGCGGGATCCGCGCGGGACCCGGCGAAGAAGCGCCGGGCCGCCTCGGTGTCCTCGCGGATCTGGCTGGTAAGCGCCTCGAGGGAGGCGAAGCGGCGCTCGTCGCGGATGCGGTGCAGGAAGTCCACCGCGACGTGGCGCCCGTAGAGGTCGCCGTCGTAGTCGAGCAGGTGCACCTCGAGCAGCGTGCGCGTGCCGTCCACGGTCGGCCGGCTGCCGATGTTGGCGACCCCCGCCAGCGGCTCGCCCTCGACGCCGAACATCTGCACCGCGTACACCCCCCGCAACGGGCTCACCCGCCGGTGCAGGTGGAGGTTGGCGGTCGGAAAGCCGATCCCGCGACCGCGGCGATCGCCGTGGGCGACGCGCCCGCGCATGCGGTAGGGACGCCCGAGCAGCTTGGCGGCGCCGGCCAGGTCCCCCGCGGCGAGCGCGGCGCGGATGCGCGTGCTGCTCACCCGCGCCCCGTCCACCTCGAAGGTGTGCATGTGCGCCACCGAGAATCCGTGCCGGTGCCCGGCGCGCTCGAGCATCCCGAAATCGCCCCGGCGCCCCGCGCCGAAGCGGAAGTCGTCGCCCACCACCAGATAGCGCACCGCGAGCCCCGCGACGAGTACGCGATCGATGAACTCCTCGGGCCCCAACGCGGCGAGGCGTGCGTCGAAGCGCAGGCACAATACGCGCGTCACCGCGAAGCGCTGCAGGGCCAGCACCTTCTCGCGCAGTCGCGTGAGGCGCGGCGGCGCATCGGCGCCGGCGAAGTACTCCTGCGGGTGCGGCTCGAAGGTCACCACCGTCGTCGGCGCCCCGTATTCGGCGGCCTTCTCCGCGAGCTGCCCGAGCACCGCCTGATGCCCGAGATGCACGCCGTCGAAGTTGCCGATGGTCGCGACGCACCCCCGATGGCGGGGGCGCAGGTTGTGCAGCCCGCGGATCAGTTCCATGAGGCCACTCCCGACGGACAAGGCGGGCCGGGCGTCTCGGGACGGGAGGCGGGTATGCGCATGGTCGCAGGTATTTCCGGTACCGGGGAACGGGTATTCGCCGGGCGAGGCCCGCCGGGGCAGTGTAGTCGAACCGACGGGCGGCGACGACCGCCACCGCGCACCCTCAGGTCCCCGGGGCCTCCAGCACATGGGCCGGGCGCAGGCCCAGGGCGGCGAGCGTCCCTATATAGGTCAGGCCGCCCGCGATCACCAGCGCTGCGAGGTGGGCGGTGCGGCGCAGGCCGTCCCAGGCGAACCACGCGGAGGGCTCACCGCGCCCGTAGCCGAGCACCAGCCCCATGGCCAGGCAGGCACCGCCGACCTGGAGGGCGAAGCGCCCCCAGCCGGGCTCGGCGCGGTAGACGCCGCTGCGGCGCAGGGCGCGGAAGAGCAGGCCGCTGTTGACGTAGGCGGCCAGGGAGGTCGCCAGCGCCACGCCGGCATGCTTGAGCGGCACCACCAGCGCCAGGTTGAACACGATGTTGGAGAGCATCGCCACCACGGCGATGCGGACCGGCGTGGTGGTGTCCTGGCGCGCATAGAAGCCGGGGGCGAGGACCTTGATGAGGATGAATCCGGTCAGCCCGACCGAGAAGGTGATCAGGCTGCGGCTCGCCATGGTCACGTCGTACGGGCTGAAGGCGCGGTACTGGAACAGCGTCGTGAGCAGCGGGCCGGCGAGCAGCACCAGCGCCACGGTGGCGGGCGCGGCGACCAGCACGACCCAGCGCAGGCCCCAGTCGAGCGAGCGGCGGAAGGCCTCGGGATCGGAGCCGGCATGGCGGCGCGAGAGGTGCGGCAGGATCACCGTGCCCAGCGCCACGCCGAACACCCCGACCGGAAACTCCATCAGCCGGTCGGAGTAGTAGAGCCAGGTGATGCTGCCGCTGACCAGGAACGAGGCGATCAGGGTGTCCACCAGCAGGTTGACCTGCGTGACCGACACGCCCACCAGCGCCGGGGTCATCAGGCGCAGGATGCGCCGCACCCCGGGGTCGCCCCAGTTCAGCCGCGGGCGCGGCAGCAGGTGCAGGCGCGCCAGGAACGGGAGCTGGAAGGCGAGTTGGAGCACCCCTGCGCCGAGCACGGCCCAGGCGAGCGCGGTGATCGGATGCGCCAGATGCGGGGCCAGCCACAGCGCCGCGCCGATCAGCGACAGGTTGAGCAGCACCGGGGTGAAGGCGGGCACGCCGAAGCGCCCGTAGGTGTTGAGGATGCCGCCGGCCAGCGCGGTCAGGGAGATGAACAGGATGTACGGGAAGGTGATGCGCAGCATCGACTCGGTGAGGTGAAACTTGGCCGGGTTGTCGTGGAAGCCGGGCGCGAAGAGATACACCAGCAGCGGCGCGGCGACTACGCCCACCAGCGTGACCAGGAACAGGATCAGGCCGAGCGCGGCGCTGACGTGATCGGCCAGGCGGCGTACCTCGGCGCGGTCGCGCCGGGTCTTGTACTCCGAGAGCACCGGCACGAAGGCCTGGGAGAAGGCCCCCTCGCCGAAGAGCCGGCGCAGGAAGTTCGGGACCTTGAAGGCGACGAAGAAGGCGTCGGTGGCCGCGCCGGCGCCGAAGCGGGCGATGACCACGTCGCGCGCGAGCCCCAGCACGCGCGAGACCAGGGTCATGGCGCCGACGGTGGCGGTGGACTTCAGCAGGCGCAGGCTCATGGGGATCCGGGTCGCAAAATCCGGGCGAGTGTAACCCGCATTTCTCGCGGGTGTCCCGCGGCGGGCGCCGCGGGATTGACAGGCGGGCGGAAAATTCGCATAGTAGCCGGCCTTTCCGCGACGAGCGATGTCCCAGGAGTCTTCGACTTGGCCAACACCTCACAGGCACGGAAACGCGCCCGCCAGGCCGTCAAGCGGCGCATGGCCAACGCCGGCCAGCGCTCGATGATGCGGACCTATCTCAAGAAGACGGTCAAGGCGCTGGATGCGGGCGACCGCGCCCAGGCCGAGGCCGCCTTCCGGGCCGCGGCGCCCATCCTCGACCGGATGGCACGTAAGAGGTTGATTCACAAAAACAAGGCGGCGCGTCACAAGAGCCGCCTCCAGGCCCGCCTGCGGGCCCTGTAGCCCCTTCCGGCCGGCCCATCCCGGCCCCCTGCCTGCGCCGCGAACCGGCCCGCGCCGACCGGCCCGCGCGAACCTTCAGAGCACCACCAGGTTGTCCCGGTGGATCAGTTCCGGCTCGTCGACGTAGCCGAGCAGCGCCTCGATGCGGTGGCTCGGCTGCCCGGCGATGCGCCGCGCCTCGTCCGCGCCGTAGTTGACCAGTCCGCGCGCCACCGGGGTCCCGTCCGGGTCGGTGCAGGCGACGAGTTCGCCGCGGGCGAACTCGCCCTCGACCCGGGTCACCCCCACCGGCAGGAGGCTGCGCCCGGACTCGCGCAGGACGCGCACGGCGCCCGCGTCCAGGACCAGCCGGCCGCGCACCTGGAGCTGGCCGGCGAGCCATTGCTTGCGCGCCGCCAGCGGCTCGCGCCCGGGCAGCAGCAGCGTGCCGCCCGCGTCCCCGGCGGCGATGCGCTCGAGGATCCCGGGGGTGCGCCCGTGCACGATCAGCGTGGCGCAGCCCGAGCGCGCCGCCCGCGCCGCCGCCCGCACCTTGGTCCGCATGCCGCCGCGCCCGAGGCGGCCCGAGCCGGTCCCGGCGAGCGCCTCCAGCGCCGGGTCGCCGGCGCGCCCGTCGGGGATGAGGCGCGCATCGGCATGGGTCCGCGGGTCGCGGTCGAACAGGCCCTCCTGGTCGGTGAGGATCACGAGCAGGTGCGCCTCGACCAGGTTGGCGACGAGCGCCGCGAGCGTGTCGTTGTCGCCGAAGCGGATCTCCTCGTCGGCCACGGTGTCGTTTTCGTTGACCACCGGGACGACCCCCAGGCGCAACAGGGTGCGCAGCGTGCTGCGCGCGTTGAGATAGCGCTTGCGGTCGACCAGGTCGTCGTGGGTCAGGAGCACCTGCGCGGTGTGCATGCCGAAGCGCTGGAAACGGGTCTCGTAGGCCTGGACCATGCCCATCTGGCCGACGGCGGCGGCCGCCTGGAGTTCGTACAGGGCGCGCGGGCGCTCGCGCCAGCCCAGCCGCGCCATGCCCTCGGCCACCGCCCCGGAGGAGACCAGCACCAGCTCGCGGCCCGCGCCGCGCAGGGCCGCGAGCTGTGTCACCCACGCATCGAGGTTGGCGCCGTCGAGGCCGCGGCCGTCGGCGGTGACCAGCGAGCTGCCGATCTTGACCACCCAGCGCGGGCTGCGGGCGAGTTGTTCGCGGGACGTCATGTATGTGTGTGTTCCGCGGCGCCGCTCCGGCCGGGCGGCAACCGTCCGGCAAGACTCTACACGTCACCCTGCGGGCGGGCCAGGGGGCGCATCTCCTCCAGGCGGCCCAGCACGGCCCCGACCAGCTCGCGCGTGCCCGCGCCGGTGGCCGCAGAGACCGCGAACCAGGGCCCGGACCAGCCGAGGCGCTCGCAGATCGCGCGGCAGTGACCGTCGCGGGCCTCGGGCGCCAGCAGGTCGGTCTTGTTCAGCACCAGCCAGCGCTCCCGGCGCGCCAGTTCGGGATCGAAGCGCTCGAGTTCTCCGGCGATGGTGCGCACCGCCGCGACCGGGTCGGAACCGTCGGCGGGCGCCGCGTCGACGACCTGCAGCAGCAGCCGGGTGCGGGCGACGTGGCGCAGGAAGCGCAGGCCGAGCCCCGCCCCCTCGGCGGCGCCCGCGATCACCCCGGGGATGTCGGCCAGCACGAACTCGCGCTCGCCGCGGCGTACCACCCCGAGGTTGGGGTGCAGGGTCGTGAAGGGATAGTCGGCGATCTTCGGCCGTGCGGCGGAGAGCGCCGCGAGCAGTGTGGACTTGCCGGCATTGGGCAGGCCCAGCAGGCCGACGTCGGCCAGCACCCGCAGCTCAAGGCGCAGCTCGCGGACCTCGCCCTCGGTGCCCTGGGTCGCGCGCCGCGGCGCCCGGTTCGTGGAGCTCTTGAAGTGGGTGTTGCCGAGTCCGTGGCGCCCGCCGCGGGCGACCGGCAGGCGCCGGCCGGGCTCCACGAGGTCGCCCAGCACTTCCCCGGTGGCGGCGTCGCTGACGAGGGTGCCGACGGGGACACGGATCTCGAGATCGACCCCGCTGCGCCCGGTGCAGTTGGCGCCCATCCCGTCGCGACCGCGTTCGGCACGAAACAGCCGCCGGTAGCGGAAGTCGACGAGCGTCGTCAGGGCCGGGTCGGCGACCAGCACCACGCTGCCCCCGTCGCCCCCGTCGCCGCCGTCGGGCCCGCCGAAGGGGATGAACTTCTCGCGCCGGAAGCTCACGCAGCCGTGACCGCCACGGCCGGCCTCCACGCGGATGATGGCCTCGTCGACGAATTTCATGGGATATGCCGGGACGGGGCCCGAGAGGGTGTTGCAGGCGGCCGCGATGGGGGCGCTCGTGCGCCGCGGCCCGGGTCAGCGCCCGGCGCGGCGCCCGACCCGCGCGGGGCCGCCGCGGTCAGCCGGCGACGACGGTGACGTAGGTGCGCCCCTTGGGACCCTTGACTTCGAAGCGCACGTGGCCGTCGGCGCGCGCGAACAGGGTATGGTCGCGGCCGCAACCGACGTTCGCGCCGGGATGGAAGTGGGTCCCGCGCTGGCGTACCAGGATGTTGCCGGCCACCACCGCCTCGCCGCCGTAGCGCTTCACGCCGAGGCGCTTGGACTGGGAATCGCGACCGTTGCGGGTACTGCCGCCCGCCTTCTTGTGTGCCATGACCTTGAGCCCTCGTTCAGCCGGAGATCCCGGTGATGCGCACTTCCGTATACGGCTGGCGGTGGCCGGCCTGCTTGCGGTGGTGCTTGCGGCGCCGGAACTTGACGATCTCCACCGTGCGGCCCTTACCCTGGGCGCTGACGGTGGCGGTCACCTTGCCGCCCTCCAGATAGGGGCGACCGCAACGAACGTTCTCGCCGTCGGCGATCAGCAGCACACGGTCGAACTCCACCGGGGCCCCGGCCTCGGCGACCAGCTTCTCGACGCGCAGCACCGCGCCTTCCTGGACGCGATATTGCTTGCCGCCGGTCTCGATCACGGCGTACATGGGAATCTCCAGAAAAAACCCGCCTGGACGGGATGTCGGCGTATTCAACAGGACGGGCGATTGTATCGGTTGCTTTGACCCCGGTCAAACCGTAAGCTTTCCGACGGTGCCATGCTGTCGGCCCGCCCCGCCCCACGGTGCTGCGGCCTGCCCCCGCGGGGGCGGCCTGCACCCCCGCCGGGTGCCCGGCGAGCGCCGTCCACAGACCGCGAGACGCATGCAGACTACGGCCCCCATCGAACGCCCCGCGTCGCTCGAGGCGATCCGGCTCCTCGTCGCGGAGGACCTGCGGGCCGTGGACAACGTGATCCGGCGCCGCCTCCACTCCGAGGTGGCGCTGGTCGACCGGCTCTCCCATTACATCATCAACAGCGGCGGCAAGCGGCTGCGCCCCGCGCTGCTGCTGCTCTCCGCGCGCGCTTGCGGCTATCAGGAGACGCGGCACATCGAGCTGGCCGCGGTGGTCGAGTTCATCCATACGGCCACCCTGCTGCACGACGACGTCGTCGACGACTCCGAGCTGCGCCGCGGCCGCGAAACCGCCAACGCCCTGTGGGGCAACGAGGCGAGCGTCCTGGTCGGCGACTTTCTCTACTCGCGCGCCTTCGAGATGATGGTCGAGGTGCAGAACATGCGCGTCATGGAGCTGATGGCGCACGCCACCAACACCATCGCCGAGGGCGAGGTCATGCAGTTGATGAACTGCCACGACCCGGATACCACCGAGGCGCGCTACCTCGAGGTGATCGGCCGCAAGACCGCCAAGCTCTTCGAGGCCGCCGCACAACTCGGGGCCGTCCTCGGGGGCATGACGCCGGCACAGGAGCATGCCCTGGCGGGGTACGGGCGCCACCTCGGCAACGCCTTCCAGCTCATCGACGACGTGCTCGACTACAGCGGCAGCGCCGCGGAGATCGGCAAGAACGTCGGCGACGATCTGGCGGAGGGCAAGCCGACCCTCCCGCTGATCTACGCCCTGCGCGAGGGGGGGCCGGAGGCGGTGGCGGTGCTGCGCCGCGCGATCCGCGAGGGCGGCCGCGACGGGATCGACGCGGTCCTGCGGGCCGTTGAGTCGACCGGGGCCATCGCGTACACTGAGCGCCTCGCGCGGCACGAGGCCGGTCTGGCCAAGGATCTGCTCCTGGGGATCCCCCCATCGGTCTACCGGGACGGGCTCGACGCCCTCGCCGACTTCTCGGTCGACCGCAGCTACTGATCGTTTCCGCACGCGTACTTCGGGGTGTAGCTCAGCCTGGTAGAGCACTGCCTTCGGGAGGCAGGGGCCGGAGGTTCGAATCCTCTCACCCCGACCACTATTACGGGGACAGTTTACCTAATACGCCCCCGTCCCTTATGGACCACTATTACGGGGACAGTTTACCTAATACGCCCCCGTCCCTTATGCGATAACCTGTGGTCGGCGGGCCGGCCTCGCCTTGAACGACGGCGCGACCCTGCGGGCGGGTGACGAGCGGAAATGGGTATACTGTCCCCGAAATGGGACCGGGCGCTGGTGGGGGCGCTGGTTGCCGGACCGCTGTTCTGGGTGTTCCTGTTCCTGATCGGCGGGTCCGCCCCGCACCTCGCCTGGCCGCTGCAGGCGCCGGTACGGTTCCTGCTGCCGGCGCTGGCGTTCCCGCTGCTCGAGGAGTTCGTCTTCCGCGGCGGCGTGCAGCAGCTCCTGCGCGATCTGCTGGGGAGCCGCGGCCTGGGGCCGGTGACGGCGGCGAATGTCCTCACCAGTGTGTTGTTCGCCGGGCTGCACTTCCTGAACCACCCGCCGCTGTGGGCCGCCCTGACCTTCTTCCCTTCGCTGGTGTTCGGCTATTTCATGGACCGCGACCAGCGCCTGCGCCTGCCGATGCTCCTGCATGTCTTCTACAACTTCGGCTATTACTGGCTGTTCGGACCGCCCCCGGGGCGCTGACGGCGGGGCGGCCAAAAAAATGGCCGGCGAGGGGGTCGCCGGCCGGAAACATGGACTGGGTCCAAGAGGAGGTTCTCGCTCCGGGCACTTGGGGACCGAGAACAGGGGTAGTATCTTGGATGGACGGGGCCCGTTTCCGTGGAACGGCTCACGTTCGGATTGTGAACCGCATCACATTTCGCCACCCGGGGGCCGAGGGGATGGATGAACCGTTGACGCGTCTCTACCCCGGGCCGCCGGCCGAGGTGGCCCTGCGGGGGGTCTATCTGGCGCACGCCCTTCACCGCGCCGACGCCCCCATGGTCTACAGCAACTTCATCGCCAGCCTCGACGGGCGGATCGCGCTCGTCGAACCGGGCAGCGCCCGCCACCGTGTCCCGGCGGCGACGGTGAACCCCCGGGACTGGCGGCTGTTCCAGGAACTGGCCGCGCAGGCGCACGTGCTGATCACCAGCGCCCGCTATTTCCGCGATCTCGCCGAGGGGCGCGCCCAGGACGATCTGCCGGTGAGCGCGCAGGAGCCTTACGCCGACCTGCTGGAATGGCGCCTCGCCCAGGGCCTGGCCCCGCAGCCGGCGGTGGCGGTCGTCAGCGCCAGCCTGGATCTGCCGATTCCCGACTCGGTCGACCTGCAGCGGCGCGCCTTCTACGTGGTGACCGGCGAGGGGGCCGACCCCGGGCGCGTCGCGTCCCTGGAGCGCCGCGGACTGCGGGTGCTGTTCGCCGGCAACGGACGCCGCGTCGAGGGGCGGCGCCTGGTCGCCGCGCTCGTCGAGCGCGGCTACTGCAGCCAGTACGCCGTGGCCGGCCCGAAGCTCCTGCACACCCTCGTGGCCTCCGGGGTCCTGCGGCGGCTCTATCTGACGCACGCCCACCGCCTGCTGGGCGGCACCGGCTACGACACGGTGCTCGAGGGCCCGGCGCTAGATCCCCCCGCCGACCTGCGCCTCGCGGCCCTGCACTACGACGCCCATGCGCCGCGGGGCGCCGGCCAGCTCTTCGGCGTCTACGAGTGCTGCGCCCGGGAGGGCGCGGCCTGAGCGGTGCGGGGCGCTTCAGCCGCCAGCCGGCTCCTGCGCCTTGGCCTCGCGCCACAGCGCCTCGAGTTCCTCCGCCCCCGCGTCCTCCGGGCGCCGCCCGGAGCGCCGGAGGCGCTCCTCGATGTAGCGGAAGCGCCGCTCGAAGCGGGCGTTGGCGCCGCGCAGCGCCGCCTCGGGGTCGACGCCGAGGTGACGGGCGAGATTGACGCAGGTGAAGAGCACGTCGCCGAGTTCGGCCGTCACCCGTTCGGGCGCGGCATGCGCCGACAGGGCCGCGCGCAGCTCGGCGATCTCCTCGTCGAGTTTTTCCAGCACCGGCGCGGGCCCGGGCCAGTCGAAGCCCACGCGCGCGACGCGCTTCTGGAGCTTGTGGGCACGCAACAGCGCGGGCAGCGCGCGCCCGATGTCGGCGAGCAGGCTCGGGTCGCCGCCGCCCGCCCGCGACCGGTTCTCGCGGATCTTGTGGTCCTCCCAGGCGCCCCGCGCCGGTGGCGTCCCTGCGGCGTCCGGATCGAAGAGGTGCGGGTGGCGGGAGACGAGCTTGTCGGCGATCGCGCGCGCGACGGCGGCGAAATCGAACGCGCCGGCCTCTTCGGCCAGCCGCGCGTGGTAGACCACCTGGAAGAGCAGATCGCCCAGCTCGCCGCGCAGCGCCTCGAGATCGTTGCGCTCGATGGCGTCGGCCACCTCGTGCGCCTCCTCGATGGTGTAGGGGGCGATGGTCGCGAAGCTCTGGCGCAGGTCCCAGGGGCAGCCGTGCTGCGGGTCGCGCAGGCGCGCCATGATCGCCAGCAGCCGCCCCAGGGCCGCGCCCGCCGAATCGGAGTCCGCGCCGCTCAACTGCGTCGCAGCTCCATGCGCCGCACGAACTCTTCCATCACGGCGCGGTAGAGCCGCTCCTTCAGTACCTCGTCCTCGACTCCGGCGTCGAGGTTCGGGTTGTCGTTGACCTCGATCACGCACACGCCGCGTTCGTCCTCCTTCAGGTCGACCCCGTAGAGGCCGTCCCCGATCAGGTTGGCGGCGCGCAGGGCGGCCTCGACCACCGTTCGCGGCGCGTCCTCGACGGCGAGGGTCTCCGAGTCCCCGGCCACCGGGCGCCCGTTGTCGCGGTGGCGAACGATCTGCCAGTGGCGCCGCGACATGAAGTACCGGCAGGCGTAGAGCGGGCGGCGGTTGAAGACGCCGATGCGCCAGTCGAAGGGGGTGTAGCGGAATTCCTGCGCCAGCAGCAGGTCGGACTCGCGGAACAGCCGCGCGGTGACCTCCTCGAATGCCGCGGCGTCACCGGCCTTGAACACGCCGCGCGAGAAGGAACCGTCCGGGATCTTGAGGATCACGGGATAGGGGATCTCGCTCTCCACCCAGGCGCGCAGATCCTTGCGGTCGCGCTGCAGGATCAGCGTCCTGGGCGTGGGGACGCGGTTGGCGCGCAGCAGCTCCGCGAGGTAGACCTTGTTCGTGCACTTGAGGATCGAGTCCGGGTCGTCGATCACCACCATCCCTTCGCTCTCGGCCTTCTTTGCGAAGCGATAGGTGTAATGGTCGATCGCCGTCGTCTCGCGGATGAACAGGGCGTCGAACTCGGCCAGCCGGCCGTAGTCGCGCCGGCCGATCAGCTCCACGTCGACGCCCAGCGCCTTGCCCTCGCGCACGAACGACTGGAGCGCGCGACGGTTCGACGGCGCGAGCTGCTCGTCGGGGTTGTGCAGGACGGCGAGGTCGTATTTCGAGGTGCGGCGCGCCTTCGGCCCCTGCCAGCGGCGCGCGACGTAGTGTCCGAGCGCGGCCGAAAACTGCGTCTGGAGCCCGCCGTTGAGGTGCTGCAGGTGCGCGGGCCGGACGGCCTCGATGCGCCAGCGCCCGCGGCGCCGCAACTCGACGCGCAGCAGCGGACAGGGGAACAGTTCGAAGATCTCGCGCGCGAGTTCCTCGAAGTCCGGATCCTCGCAGCGCCCGAAGCAGACCGCCAGCTCGAAGCGATCGCCGTCTTCGGCGGTGCGCTTGCGCGCGCTCTTCTGCACCAGGGCGTCTAGGTCGGACAGCTCCAGGTCGTAGATGGCCTTGCGGCTGAGATCGGAGATCGTCTTGACCGTGGGGATCACCTTGTGGCGGCGCGCCTCGGCGAGCAGCGAGCAGTAATAGCCGGTGCTCAGATAGCGATAGCTGCGGCACAGGTTGATGATGCGCACGCGCCCGGCGGATTGGGGCAGGGCGCCGGCGATGTAGTCGGCGTCGGTGATCACCGTGACCGCCGGTTCGTTCGCGGGCCAGTCGCGAACGCTGTCGACGACGAGGATGTCGGTGGTCACGGGCGGCCGGCCCCCGGGGCGCGGCTGAGCAGGAGCACCGCCTTCTGCCCGGCCTTGCCGTAGCGGGCCATGCGCTCGAAGTCCTTTTTCAGGATCGGCATGTTGACGCAATCGGTCAGCGTCTTGCCGGCGTCGTAGTCGATGAACGGGTCGTGCACGTAAATGAACCGGTCGTCGAAGCCCGTGACCACGACCCAGTGCGGGAACTTTTCGCGGTAGATGCGGTAGGAGCTGATCAGTACGATCGGGATCGCCCCCGCGGCGAACCTCTCCTCGATCTGGGCGACGTTCAGCGACCCGTGGGTCAGGCGGATCGGCGAGCGGCGGATCTCATCGAGAAAGTCGTCCTGCACCAGCGCGATGACCTCCTTCTTTTCGGGGCTGCGCACCGAGTCGATGAACAAGGCGCCGGTGTCGTTGACGTGGATCTCCACGTCGAAGCCGCGGTGGTAGGCCGACAGCGCCAGCCCGTAGGGGCCGCAGCCGCCGTGCCCGGAGGTCATGAAGACGGTGGTCGACTCGCGCCAGATGCGCAGCTCGAGCTTGCGGTCGAGCGTCAGTCCGGGGTCGAGCGATTTCATCGCCATGATCAGCGCGGCCGGGCCGCAGGTGAAATCCAGGGTCTGCGCGTAGTAGGGGACGCGGGCGAACTCGGGCTTGAGGTGCGCGATGAGGGATTTCTCGTAGCGCAAGGCGCCCATGTGATCTTCGTAGTAGTCGTCGTAGGCGCCGAAGCGCCGGTACCCGGCGGACTCGAACAGGCGGATCGCCGCGGTGTTGTCCTTGCGCACCTCGAGGCGGATGGAGACGCACTCCGCCTCGCGCGCGGCCTGATCGCCGGCCTCGAGCAGGCCGCGCGCGACCCCGCGGCCGCGAAAGTCGGGGTCCACGGCGAAGGAGTACAGGCGTGCGAGCGAGGTGCCGGAGTTGAACAGGATCATCGTGTAGCCGCGGATCCGGCCCTGCTCCTCGTCGACGAGGGTCACGGCGTTGGCGCGGCTGAGCAGATAGCGGAAGCTGCGCCGGGTGATGCGGTCGGTCTCGAAGCAGCGGTCCTCGATGCGCACGAGCGCATCGAGGTCGCCGCGTGCGGCCTTGCGGACCGTCGCCCGCGGCCGCTGCGCCGCCGGTGCACCCTGCATCCCGGATTCCCTCCGCTGCGCGGCGTGATCGGGCGCCGCTTCCCGATATGGCTCGCTATGATACCGCCGCGGCGGTGCTGGAGGCTCGCCCCGCGTTCGGGAATAATCCCCGGGGGACGCACGGGTTGCGGGGGAGGCGATGGGCGGGCGCAGGACGGTGTACCGGGGCCGGGTGGTGGACCTGGGGATCGAGACCGCGGAGCTGCCGGACGGGCGCAGCTTCCCGCTCGAGGTCGTGCGTCACTCCGGCGGCGCGGCGGTGCTCGCCCTCGATGACGAGGCGCGCGTGTGGCTGCTGCGCCAGTACCGCCACGCCGCCGGCGGCTGGCTGCTGGAGGTGCCGGCGGGCCGGATCGAGGCCGGGGAGGAGCCGGAGCGCACGGCGCGGCGCGAGCTGGCCGAGGAGACGGGGATCCGCGCCGCGCGCTGGTCCCCGCTCGGATCGATCCTCACGACCCCGGGGTTCTGCGACGAGGTCATCCACCTCTACCTGGCGCAGGGGCTGAGCTTCGGCGCGGCACGCACCGAGGCGCACGAACTCATCGAGGTGCGGCCGATGCCCCTGCGCGAGGCGGTCGAACAGGCGCGCTCGGGGCGGATCCGCGACGCCAAGACGGTCGCCGCACTGTTGCGCGCCGCACCGTGGCCGGGGCCCTGAAGGGCCGGGGGCCGGTGCACCACCCGCTCGCCATCGGCGCGACCTTCGCCGTCTACCTCGTGGCGATGCTCGCCATCGGCGCGGGCTTTTACCGGACCAACGGGGACCTGTCCGACTATCTGCTCGGCGGCCGGCGCTTGAACCGCTGGGTGACGGCACTGAGCGCGGGCGCCTCGGACATGAGCGGGTGGCTGCTGCTCGGCCTGCCCGGCTACGCCTACACGGCCGGACTGCAGGCCGGCTGGATCGCCCTGGGGCTGCTCACCGGCACCTACCTGAACTGGCGCGTCGTCGCCGGGCGGCTGCGGCGCTACACGGAGCTCGCGGGCGACGCGATCACGCTGTCGGATTTTCTCGAGCGCCGCTTCGCCGACGACACGCGGCTGCTGCGCGGCGTGAGCGCGCTGTTCATCCTTGTCTTCTATCTCCTCTACACCGCCTCCGGCCTGGTGGCCGGGGGCAAGCTCTTCGCGGCCGTGTTCGGCCTGCCCTATTACGTCGCGGTCCTGGCCGGGGCGGCGGTGATCGTAGGCTACACCTTCCTCGGCGGCTTCCTGGCGGTATGCTGGACCGACCTCGTGCAGGGGCTGCTGATGGCGGCGGCCCTGGTCGTGGTGCCGATCGCCGCATTGCACGCGGCCGGCGGCTGGGCCGCGACCGGGCACGCCATGGCCGCGGTGGATCCGGCGCTGCTCGATCCCCTGCGTGACGTGCACGGGCGGCCCCTCACGGCGATCGCCGTCGTGTCGCTGCTCGCCTGGGGACTGGGATACTTCGGTCAGCCTCACATCCTGGTGCGTTTCATGGCGATCCGCTCGCATCGCGAGCTGCCGGGCGCGCGGCGCATCGCGATGGGGTGGGTGAGCGTGTCGCTGACCGGTGCGCTCCTGGTCGGCTTCGCCGGCATCGCCTACCTGCACCCGGCGCTGACCGGCCCCGACACCGAAAAGGTGTTCATCCGCCTGGTGGGCGCGCTGTTCCACCCCGTGCCCGCCGGGATCCTGCTCGCGGCGATCCTCGCGGCGATCATGAGCACCGCGGACTCCCAGCTCCTCGTGGCCTCCTCGGCGCTGGCCGAGGACTTCTACAAAGGCCGCCTGCGCCGCGCGGCCGGGGCGCGGGAGCTGCTTTGGGTCGCGCGCGGCGCCGTGCTCCTGATCGCGGGCGGTGCGCTGTGGCTTGCGCGCGATCCCGACAGCCGGGTGCTGGAGCTGGTCGCCTACGCCTGGGCGGGCTTCGGCGCGGCCTTCGGTCCGGCGCTGCTGCTCTCCCTGTTCTGGCCGCGGATGACCGCGCGCGGGGCCTTGGCCGGAATGCTGACCGGGGGCGTGACGGTCATCGTCTGGCATCACCTGTCCGGCGGGATCTTCGACCTCTACGGGATTGTTCCGGGTTTCGTCCTCTCAGCCCTCGCCGTCGTGGGGGCGAGCCTCCTCGACCGCCCGCCGGACGCCGGGGTCCGGGCCCTCTTCGAGCGCGTCCGGGCCGGCGGCTGAGGCCGGTCCCGCGTCTTGCGCGAGCCGGGCGCGCAGCGCGGCGGCGGTCGCGAGACCGAACCGGCGGTCGGCGTAGTCGAGCAGCGGCAGCAGTCGCGCGAGCAGCGCCGGCAGGTGCGGTTCGAGGCGCGCACCCTGGCCCCGGGCGAGGAGGTCGAGGGCGGTGTCGAGCGCGGGCGCCTGCGCCGGGGCCGGTGCGGCGCGCTCGGCGAGCAGCAGGCGGTTGCCGCCCGCCGCGCGCACCCCGGCCGCCTGGTCGCGGGCCCATTCCAGGTGCCGCTCGAAGGCGTCGGTGCGCTCGCGTCCGGGGACGGCGAGCGCCAGGCTGATCGTCACCGGCATCGGCCCGTCGGGCGCGGCGAACGGCGGGTCCGTCAACGCCGCCTGCAGGCGCTTGCACAGCACCACCGCCTGCAGGCGGTTGGTCGCGGGGGCAAGGACGGCGAACTCGTCCGCGCCGAGGCGCGCCACCGTATCCTCGGTCCGCATCCGCCGTCGCAGCACGTCCGCGGTCCATTTCAGCAGCTCCGTGGCGGTCGCCTCGCCGTACTCGGCGTGCAGCCGCTCCACGGCGTCGACCACGAAGACGACGATCGCCAGCGGTTTGCCGTGGCGCCGGGCGAAGGACAGCTCCTGGTTCCCGCGCTCGATCAGCTCGCGGCGGTTGCACAGTCCGGTGACGGCGTCGACGGCGCCCTGCGCACGCAGGGCCTCGGCCGTTGCCGAGAGTTCGCGCTGGGTGCGGTCCAGGCGGGCATGCGCCCGCACCCGGGCGCGCAGTTGCGTGGGGTCGAGCGGCTTGATGATGAAATCCGTGGTCCCCGCCGCCAGCGCGCGCTCGCGGGAGGCCTCGTCCTCGGCGCCCGTGACCATGATGACGGGCAGCGCCTTCAGGCGAGGATCGGCGGCGCCCCGCACGCGCTCGATCAGCCCGTACCCATCCAGACGCGGCATATCGGCGTCGGTGATCACCACCTCGATCGCGGGATCGGCCGCGAGCGCCTCCCAGCCGTGCTCCCCGTCGGTGGCATAGACCAGGTCGAATTCGTCACCGAGGATCTTGGCGAACGCCGCGCGCATCAGGCGCGAATCGTCGACCACGAGGACCCGGGCGGTCGTGCCGCCTGCCTCCGTATCGCCCGTCATGGGACCTCCCTCTGCGGCCGCGTGGGCGGGCCTGTGGAAGGGTATCGGTTGCGCGCCCGGGATTTTTAGCGCCGGCGGCGCGCGAGCGCGGGATCGGGCCGGGCGGCGCCTCAGTCCTCCGCCAGCGCCTCGAGTGCCCCCTCGATCGTCGCGCGCGGTACGACCGGCCCGCGCCCGATGCCCTCGCAGCGGCCCCGCTCCCGCTCCCAGGCGTCGCGGCCGCTCACCAGCTCGGGCCAGAACGGGTAGGTGCGGCACTGCAGCGGGCGCGCGCGATACACCCGGCAGCGCCCGCGTTCGTCGAGGAAGACGCAGCGCCCGTCCGGCGTCGCCGTCAGCACCCGCTCCCCGGTCTCGCTCCAGGTGAGATAGCGGCGGCGGAACCAGGAGCGCGAGAGCCCGAGCGCGCACCGGATCGCCTCGGCCTCGCCGGGGCGGAGAAAAACGTAGGCGTCCCGGCCGGTGCAACAGCGCCCGCAGCGGGTGCATTCGAAGCGCAGTGCGGTGCGCCGGAAGAAACCGCCGTCCCCGCCCGCGGGCCCTGTCGCCCTCATCCCCTTGTGCATACGGCAATTCCCGATTATCATGGTGCGGATTTGCGGGGCGCGGGCAACGGGCCCCGTTCCGGGGCCCGGGCACTGGGCAGGGCCCGGGCCGGCAACGCTTGGTAACGCCCGTCCCCGAAGGGTATCCGGGATCCGTCCCCACGGAAACCACCGGCGACCGGCCCGCCCGCGACCGCCGTCCGGGTCTCGCCGGCAAATGTTGACGAAATCACTCGGGTATCGCATACTAAATCCCGACTCCCGAAGTCAGGATTTAGGCGCCGGCCGCGCCGCCGGTGCCGCTAGCTACGCTCATCGAACGTCATCACGGGTGACCGCAATGAAACTCTCGACCAAGGGCCGTTATGCCGTGACCGCGATGCTGGACCTCGCCCTGCACAGCAGCACCGGGCCGGTCGCGCTCACCGAGATCGCCAACGCCCAGGGCCTGTCGCTGTCCTACCTCGAACAGCTCTTCGCCCGGCTACGCCGCAACGGTCTCGTGGAAGGGATGCGCGGGCCCGGCGGCGGCTACCGCCTGGCGCGGCCCGCCGCCGCGATTTCCGTGGCGGACATCATCACCGCCGTCGATGAGAACGTGGACGTCACCCGCTGTGCCGGGCGTGAGAACTGCCAGGACGGCGAGCGTTGCCTGACGCACGACCTGTGGACCGACCTCAGCCGCCAGCTCTACGAATTCCTCGACGCGATCACGCTCGAGAAGCTCGTCTCCCGGCCCGCGGTGCGCGAGGTCGCGGGGCGTCAGGAAGCGCGCCCGCTGCGTACCGAGGTGCGCGCCGACAAGACCGTGGCATAGGCCCCGGTTTCCGACGACCGGCGCCCCTGAGCCGGACGACCCGTACAACGACGCGTTGACTGAGAGTGGACCGTAATGGCCAGTGGAACCCAGAACCTCGATGAACTGATCGGCAAGGAATACGAGCACGGCTTCGTCACCGAGCTGGAGGCCGACACCGTTCCCCCGGGCCTGGACGAGGACGTGATTCGCGCGATCTCGGCCAAGAAGGGCGAACCGGAGTTCATGCTCGAGTGGCGCCTCAAGGCCTACCGGCACTGGACCACGATGCGCGAGCCTGCCTGGGCGCACGTCCATTACCCGCCTGTCGACTTCCAGGCGATCAGCTACTATTCGGCCCCGAAGGCCAAGGGCGAGGGCCCCAAGAGCCTCGACGAGGTCGACCCGAAGCTGCTCGAGACCTATAACAAGCTCGGCATCCCCCTCAAGGAGCAGGAGATGCTCGCCGGCGTGGCGGTCGACGCCGTCTTCGACAGCGTCTCGGTCGCCACGACCTTCAAGGACAAGCTCGGGGCCCTGGGCATCATCTTCTGCTCGTTTTCCGAGGCGGTGCGCAACCACCCGGAACTGGTGCGCAAGTACCTGGGCTCGGTGGTGCCCTACACGGACAACTTCTACGCAAGCCTGAACTCGGCGGTGTTCTCGGACGGCTCCTTCGTCTACGTCCCGAAGGGCGTGCGCTGTCCCATGGAGCTTTCGACCTACTTCCGTATCAACGCGCAGAACACCGGGCAGTTTGAGCGCACGCTGATCGTCGCCGACGAGGGCGCCTACGTCAGTTACCTCGAGGGCTGCACCGCCCCGCAGCGCGACGAGAACCAGCTCCACGCGGCGGTGGTCGAACTCGTCGCGCTGAAGGACGCGCAGATCAAGTATTCGACCGTGCAGAACTGGTATCCCGGGGACGAGGAAGGGCGCGGCGGGATCTACAACTTCGTCACCAAGCGCGGCGCCTGCCGGGGCGAGAACGCGAAGATCTCCTGGACGCAGGTCGAGACGGGCTCGGCCATCACCTGGAAATACCCCAGCGTGCTCCTCGAGGGCGACAACGCGGTCGGAGAATTCTATTCGGTCGCCTTGACCAACAACCTGCAGCAGGCCGACACCGGGACGAAGATGATCCACATCGGCCGCAACACCCGCAGCACGATCATCTCCAAGGGGATCTCCGCCGGCCGCGGGCAGAATGCCTACCGCGGCCTGGTGAAGGTGCTGAAGGGTGCGGAGGACGCGCGCAACTACACCCAGTGCGACTCCCTGCTGATCGGTCACCGCTGCGGCGCCCACACCTTTCCGTACATCGAGGTGAAGAATCCGAGCGCGAAGGTCGAGCACGAGGCGACGACTTCGAAGATCAGCGACGACCAGCTCTACTACTGCATGCAGCGCGGCATCTCCGCGGAAGACGCGGTTTCCATGATCGTGAACGGATTCTGCAAGGAGGTCTTCAAGGAACTCCCGATGGAGTTCGCCGTCGAGGCGCAAAAGCTTCTTGGGATCAGCCTTGAAGGCAGTGTGGGTTGATCCGCGCGTGTACCGGACAATGAGGGGAAAGACGTCATGTTGAGTATCAGGAACCTCCAAGCGAGCGTCGACGGCAAACCCATCCTGAAGGGTTTGAGTCTGGAGATCGGCAAGGGCGAAGTGCACGCCATCATGGGGCCGAACGGGTCGGGCAAGAGCACGCTCGCGCATATCCTCGCCGGACGCGACGGCTATCAGGTCACGGGCGGAGAGGTGATCTACCGCGGCAAGGACCTCCTGGATATGCCCACCGAGGAGCGCGCGCGCGAGGGCGTCTTCCTCGCGTTCCAGTATCCGGTCGAGATCCCGGGCGTCAGCAATATCTACCTGTTGAAGGCCGCGCTCAACGCCGTGCGCAAGCACCGCGGGGAGGGCGAACTCGACGCCATGGACTTTCTCAAGCTCGTCAAGGAGCGGATGAAGCTGGTGGAGATGGACGAGCAGTTTCTCTACCGGCCGGTGAACGAGGGATTCTCGGGAGGCGAGAAGAAGCGCAACGAGATCCTCCAGATGGCGGTGTTGCAGCCGAGCCTCGGCATCCTCGACGAGACCGACTCCGGGCTCGACATCGACGCCCTGCGCGTGGTCGCCAACGGCGTCAATGCGCTGCGCGGTCCGGAGCGTTCGCTGATGGTGGTCACCCACTACCAGCGCCTGCTCGACTATATCGTGCCGGACCACGTGCATGTTCTCGCCGGCGGGCGCATCGTCAAGTCGGGCGACCGCAGCCTGGCCCTCGAGCTCGAGCGCCGCGGCTACGGCTGGATCGAAGACGAGCTGCGTGCGACGGGGAGCTGAGCGCGATGGAAGCGGCCGCTGAGATCAAAGACCATTACCGCAGCGACTTCGAGCGGCTGCGGGACGGCTTGCCCGGGGGACGGATTCCGTGGATGAAGCGCCGGCGCGAGGCGGCCCTGGCGCGTTTTGCCGCGCAGGGGTTTCCCACGGTGCGTGACGAGGCCTGGAAGTACACCGATACCGGCGTCATCGCCCGGCGCACGTTCACGACCGCCTCGCCGCCGGCCCGGGCCGCACTCGCGCGCGGGGATCTCGCCGCGTTCACGATCCCCGGCCTGGATTGCCACCGGCTCGTGTTCGTCGACGGTCGCATCGCGCCGGAGCTGTGCGACCTGGACGCCCTGCCGGCGGGCGCCGCGGTCGGCGGGCTGGCGGCCGCCCTCGAGGGCGACGCCGCGGGCGTCGAAAAGCTCCTCGGGCGCCTCGCGGACGACGACGGGAACGGCTTCGCCGCGCTCAACACGGCCTTCATGACCGACGGTGTGTGCCTGCGGCTGGCCGACGGCGTGGCGCTCGAGCGTCCGGTGCACGTGCTGCACTTGTCCACGGCGGATACCGACGGTACCGCCGTGCATCCGCGCAACCTGGTGGCGTTGGGGCGGGGCAGCCGTGCCGTCCTCATCGAGACCTATGCGGGCCTGCGCGAGGCGGCGGGGTTGACCAACGTCCAGAGCGAGGTCCTGCTCGGGGAGGGCGCCGAACTCGAGCACTACAAACTCCAGCAGGAGAGCGCGAAGACCTTCCATATCGCCGACACCGGGGTGCACGTGCCCGCCGGTGCGCGTTACCGGGCCCACGGCATCGATGCCGGCGGGCGTCTGGTGCGCAACGGCGTGCGCGTGCGGATCGACGGGGCGGGGGCCGAATGCGAATTGAACGGCCTCTACGTCCTCGCGGGTCGCCAGCACGTCGACAACCATACCGTGATCGATCACCTGAAACCCGACGGCGTGAGCCGGGAGTTCTTCAAGGGCGTCCTCGAGGGGCACGCGCGCTCGGTCTTCAGCGGCAAGGTGATCGTCCATCCGGATGCGCAACACACCGATGCCCGGCAGACCAACCACAACCTGCTGCTGTCGGAGAACGCAGAGGCCGACACGCGGCCGCAGCTCGAGATCTACGCGGACGACGTAAAATGCGCGCACGGCGCGACCGTGGGCCAGCTCGATCCCGACGCGCTCTACTATCTGCAGTCCCGCGCGATCGACGAGGACGCGGCGCGCAGCCTGCTGATCTACGCCTTCGCCAACGACGTGATCGGCAGGTTGTCGCTGGAGCCGGTCCGCTCCTACCTGGAACGGACGCTGACCGAACGGCTGTTGCACGGGCGCAGGGTGGAGGACCTGATATGAGCGGTGCCGAAGGCACGGCGGAGCGCCGCCCCGCCGCCGGCACGACGCCGCCGGCATTGGACGTGGAGCGCATCCGCGCCGATTTCCCCGTCCTGCATCAGGAGGTGTACGGCAAGCCGCTGGTGTATCTGGACAACGCCGCCACGACCCAGAAGCCGCGCGCCGTCATCGACGCGGTCAGCCGCTTCTATGCGCACGACAACTCCAACGTCCACCGCGGCGTGCATGCCCTGAGCCAGCGGGCCACGGAGGAGTACGAGGGCGTGCGCGGGAAGGTGCGCGAGTTCCTGAACGCGGCGTCGGAGCGCGAGTTGATCTTCGTGCGCGGGACGACCGAGGCGATCAACCTCGTGGCCGCGACCTTCGGCCGCGCGCGCATACGGGCGGGCGACGAGATCCTGCTCACCGAGATGGAGCACCACTCCAATATCGTCCCCTGGCAGCTCCTGGCCGAGCAGGTGGGGGCGACGATCAAGGTCGTGCCGATCACCGATACCGGCGAGCTGGTCATGGAGTCGTTCGAACAGCTCCTGACCGACCGCACGCGTCTGGTCGCCGTGGCGCACCTGTCCAATGCGCTCGGGACCATCAATCCGGTGCGGCGCATCATTCAGGCGGCCCACGACGCCGGCGTCCCGGTGCTCCTCGACGGCGCCCAGGCCGCGCCGCACATCCGCGTCGACGTGCGCGAACTGGACTGCGATTTCTACGCGTTCTCGGGCCACAAGATCTACGGGCCGACCGGGATCGGCGTGCTGTACGGAAAGGAAAAGTGGCTGGAGGACATGCCGCCCTATCAGGGGGGCGGCGAGATGATCCGTCAGGTCAGCTTCACGCGCAGCACCTACGGCGACCTTCCGGCCAAGTTCGAGGCGGGCACCCCGAATATCGCCGGGGCCGTCGGCCTGGGTGCGGCCATCGACTATGTGCGCGGAATCGGCCTCGACGCCATCGCGGCCCACGAACATGCGGTGCTCGAGTACGCTCTGGCGGCCGCCGACGCGATCCCGGGCATGCGGGTCGTCGGGCGCGCGCGCGAGAAGGCCAGCATCCTGTCCTTCGTGCTCGACGGGATCCATCCGCACGACATCGGCACGATACTCGACCGCCAGGGCCTCGCAGTGCGCGCCGGCCACCACTGTGCGATGCCGGTCATGGAGCACTACTGCCTGCCGGCGACCGCGCGCGCCTCGTTCGCCGTCTACAATACGCGCGCGGAGGTCGATGCGCTGATGGCAGGCATCCGCAAGGTGCAGGAGGTCTTCGGTCTATGAGCGATCTGCGCGACCTCTACCAGGAGGTCATCTTCGACCATAACCGCAACCCGCGGAACTTCCGCGCCATGGAGGACGCCAATCGCACCGCCGAAGGCTTCAACCCGCTGTGCGGCGATCGCCTGACGCTCTATCTCAAGGTCGACGACGGGCGCATCGTCGATGCCAGCTTCCAGGGATCGGGGTGCGCGATCTCGACCGCGTCCGCGTCGCTGATGACCGACGCCCTGAAGGGGCGGACGGTGGAGGAGGCCGAGGGGTTGTTCCACGGATTCCACGACCTGATCACCGGCGAGGGCGGCGCACCGGTCGACCTCGGGAAGCTGGAAGTGTTGTCGGGCGTGCGCGAGTTTCCGACCCGCGTCAAGTGTGCGACGCTCGCCTGGCATACCCTCAACGCCGCGCTCGACGACCAGGGCGAACCGGTCACGACGGAATGACGGACACGGCGCACAACGAGGCGGGCGCCGCCGCGGAGCCGGACAAGTCGCTCGAGCAGCGGCTGCTCGAGGAGCAGGTCGTCGCGGCCCTGCGCAACGTGTACGACCCCGAGATCCCCGTCAACATCTACGACCTGGGCCTGATCTATCGCATCGACTCCGACCCGGCGGCGGGGAAGGTCCGCATCGAGATGACGCTCACGGCGCCGGGGTGCCCGGTCGCGCAGACCTTCCCGTGCACGGTCGAGTGCGCGGTCCGGGAGGTCCCCGGGGTGCGCGAGGCCAAGGTCGAACTGGTGTGGGATCCGCCCTGGTCGCAGGAACGCATGTCCGAGGCCGCGCGCCTGCAGCTCGGAATGCTCTGAGACCGACCTTCGGACCGGCACGGCGACGGCCGCCCGTTTCCCCTCCGGATCTCCCCCGGGGTCGGTTCGGTTGCGCCCGCGCGAAGAGCGGGTAAACTCACCTTCGATGGAAGCGGAACCCGATCGTACGCGGCAGACGCCCGTCGCGCGCGCACGAGGGAGAGATCATGAGCGACTGGGTCGATGTGGCGGCGGTGGCGGACTTCCCGCAGGGGGAGTGCCGCAAGGTCGACGTCGACGGCGTGCTGGTCGCGGTCTTCAATGTGGGCGGCGAGTTCTTCGCCCTCGAAGACGTCTGCACGCACGACGGCGGGGAGCTGACCGGCGGGCGTTTCGAAGGCGAGGTCATCGAATGCCCGCGTCACGGGGCGCAGTTCAACGTCAAGACCGGCGAGGTGCTCGCCCCGCCGGCCTACGAGCCGGTCCCCACGCTGCCCGTGCGCGTCCACGGCGGCGTCGTCCAGGTGCGCGACGATCGTTGGGATTGAGGGCGCGTATATGCCGGAGCGGCGGCGCGCGGCGTTTGCGCGGGACGTCGCGGCGCGGTTGCGCCCGGCCGCCCCGCCCCGGGCGCCACGCGCGGCGATCCGGTTCGGGCCGTGCGGGTCCGGCCGCATGATGCGCCGCCGGGTGCAACGCGCGTGAAGGCGCGGCGCGGGCGGGCCGTTCCCGAGATCGAGGCCTTCGATTTCCGGCCGGGAAGGATACTGGCGCGCAAGTATGAGGTCGTCTCGCGCGCCGGCGCCGGCTGGGAGGGCGAGGTCTATATCCTGCGCGAGCTCGCCACCGGCATCGAGCGCGCGGGCAAGTTCTTTTTCCCGCGCCGCAATCCGCACAACCGTGCCGCCGCCTTCTACGCACGGAAGCTGCACAAGCTGCGCCACTGCCCGATCGTAATCCAGTACCATACCCAGGAGACGATCCCCTACCGGGGCGTTCCCATCAACTTCCTGGTTTCGGACTACGTCGAGGGGGAACTGCTCAGCGAGTTCCTGCGCCGCCAGCGCAATCACCGGCTCCGCGTGTTCGAGGGGCTCCACCTGCTGCACGCACTCGCGGCCGGGGTCGAGTGTATCCACAACCTGCGCGAGTATCACGGCGATCTCCACAGCGAGAACATCATCGTTCGCCGCTACGGCATCGGCTTCGATCTGAAGCTGCTCGACATGTTCCATTGGGGTACGCCGCGGCCGGAGAACATCCACGACGACGTCTGCGATCTGGTGCGCATCTTCTACGACGCGATCGGCGGACGGCGCTGCTACGCCGGCCATCCGCCCGTGGTGAAAGGGATCATCCGCGGACTCAAGCGCTCGCTCATCCTCAAGCGCTTCCGCAACGCGGGGCAATTACGCGGTTACCTGGAGACAATGACGTGGGATTGAGCACCGCCGACCCCGGGGTACGGCGCGCGTGAATGGCGTGACGACACCCGAGGCCGCACTGTATCTCGACTGCGACATGGCGGCCGCCGACCGGCACCCCTTCGGCCGCGGCGTCGGTGCGGTGCTCTCCGCGCGCGCCCCGGACAAGGACTCCGCCAACGAGGATTGCGCCGCGCTCATCCCCTATACCGCGGACTCGGGTGTCCTGGTGGTGGCGGACGGGGTCGGCGGCATGCCGGCGGGCGAGGAGGCCTCGCGGCTGGCCGTGGAGTCGTTGCGCAACGCGCTCGCGCGCGCACGGCGCGAGGGCGGCGAGTTGCGCGAGGCGGTGATGAACGGAATCGAGGCGGCCAACCGCGCGGTCACGGCCCTCGGCGTGGGGGCGGCGACGACGCTGGCGGCGGTGGAGATCCAGGGCTGCACCGCGCGCCCGTACCACGTGGGCGACTCCATGGTGCTGGTGACGGGCCAGCGCGGGCGCCTAAAACTCCAGACGGTCTCTCACTCGCCGGTCGGGTACGCCATCGAGGCGGGCCTCCTGGACGAACAGGAGGCGATGCACCACGAGGAACGCCACCTGGTGCTGAACACCATCGGCAGTCCCGACATGCGCATCGAGATCGGCTCCGCTGTGCGCCTGGCGCCGCGCGATACCCTGCTGCTGGCGACCGACGGCGTGTTCGACAACCTGCACATCGAGGAGATCGTCGCGCTGGTGCGGGTCGGCCCGCTGGGCGAGGCGGTCGGACGCCTCGCGCGGGCGTGTCGCGAGCGCATGCGGCAACCGCAGGACGGACTCGCCTCCAAGCCCGACGACCTGACCGTCATCGCCTTCCGCTGCGACCCCCGGCGGCGTTGAGCCCCGCGGGGCGCGCCGTCAGCGCCGCGACTGCGTCAGGGCGCGGATGAGACGGTCTTCGAGATCGATGCGATCGGCCAGGGCCTCGCCGAGCCGTGACAGGTCTTGCGCCAGGCGGTCGAGGTCCCGGTCGGTCCCGGCGCCGTCGTAGCGGTCGTTGAACTCCACGATCGTCCCGGTCGTCTCCAGGACCCGCGGGTAGATCTCGCCCGCGAGCCGAAGCACGGGGCCGCGGCGCTCGGTGTTCTCCTCGATCCGCCGATAGAGCTGGAAGTGTGTCGCCGCGGTGTAGTCGACGAGGGCCTCGCAGAATCGTTCGAGCACCGGTTGCACCGAATGCGCGGCACCGAACGGACGCATCGAGGCGAGACGCTGATAGAGGGAGAGGGTTTCGGTGCGGGCGGCGACGAGTTCGCGAATGCTCTGGTGGGATTGGGCCCGACGTTCGACGTGTTGCGCGCTGCTGGCCATCGGGTGTGGTCCTCACATGGGCGCTCGGCGGTTCATCCGTCCCGCGACGGGTCCGACCAGTATACCACGCCCGCCCCGGACGCCGAAGGGCGTCCGCGCGCCGGTCAGTCGCGGCGCAGGCGCGCGTCGGTGGCGATCGGCGTGGGGTAGCGCCTTCCCACCCGGTAGGACGAGCCGACGAAGGTCAGCAGGACCGTAAGCTGGATCAGGGTCGAGGCCTCGGCTCGCAGCGCCCCGTGAGCCGTCCCGAGGTAGGCGATCAGCAGCGAGAATTCGCTGACCTGGCCCAGGCGGACCCCGATCTCGGTCGCAAGCTCCGGCCGCTCCCCCTCCCGCGTCAGCAGCCGGCGGAACAGCGGCGGCTTCACCCACAGCGCGGCGGCCGCCAGCAGGAGGGCGGGGATCAGCACCCGGCCCATCGCCGGCAACTGCAGGCCGGCCCCGACGGCGAAGAAGAACATGATGAGGAAAAAATCCCGCAGCGGCCGCAGGCTCTCGGCGATGAAGCGGGAGATCGGACTGCTTGCCAGGGCGACTCCGGCGACGAAGGCGCCGACCTCCGGTGACAGGCCGAGTGCGGTGCCCAGCTCCGCGATCCCGAGGCACCAGCCGATCGCGACCAGAAAGATGTACTCCTGAATCTGGTCGAAGCGTCGCACCAGGCGGATGAGGACGTGACGCTCGACCAGGAACGCCCCCAATACCAGCGCCGGCAATGCGACGACGAGCCGAAGCAGCTCGGTGCCGCCGGCCGCCTCCGGCCCCAGTCCGCGCAACAGCAGCAGCACGAGGATGGCGAGCAGGTCCTGGAGCAGGAGAATGCTGATGATCACCTCCCCGACGTGCTGGTGGTGCAGGGCGGTTGCGGGCAGCAGCTTGAGGCCGATGATGGTGCTCGAGAACATCGCCGCGGCGCCGATCAGCAGACTCTCGGTGACGGTGTAGCCGAACGCGGCGCCGATCCCGAAGCCTCCCGCGGCGAACAGCGCCGAACTCAGCACGGTGACCCGCATCGCCTCGCGCAGCAGATGCAGGAGCTTCTGCGGATGCAGGTTGAGACCGAGCAGGAACAACAGGAAGATGATGCCCACCTGCGCGATGTCCCGGATCAGGTCCGGCTCCGAGACCAGCGCCAGACCCCACGGGCCGATGAGGATCCCGAGGGCGATGTAGGCGACCAGCAGCGACTGGCGCGCGTAGAGCGCGAGCGTCGCCAGCAGCGCCGCGCCGGTGAAGATGAGAAATATGGAGAACAGCACGGCGTGGCCGGTCACGGCGCCGCCTCCCTCATCCCAGTACGGTTACCGTGACGCGGCGGCGGTGGGGCGCGGTGCGGTGCTCCCACAGGTACGCACCCTGCCAGGTCCCGAGCGCGCAGGCGCCGCCGCGCACGGGCACGCTCAGCTCCGCGCCGCTGAGCAGCGTCCGCACGTGGGCGGGCATGTCGTCGGGGCCTTCCTGGTCGTGCGCGAAGGCGCGATCGCCGTCGGGCACGAGGCGCTGCATGAACGTCTCCAGGTCGGCGCGCACCTGCGGATCGGCGTTCTCGCACAGCAGGAGCGAGGCGCTGGTGTGGTGGCAGAACAGGTGGCACAGGCCGGTGTCGACGCCGGAGCGGGCCACGATCTCCTGGACCTGGGCGGTGATCTCGTAGGTCCCGCGCCCGCGGGTGGGGATCTCGATGAGGTGCTGCACGACCATTTCGCGTTCCCGGCGGTCTGGGTGCGGTGCGCATACACCGGCGACGCCGCACCGGTCCCAGGATAGCACGCGCGCGCGCGCGACCTGCGCCTCAACCTCTCCGCCGGCGCGGCGGTCGGCCGCGCGCCATCAGGCGCAGCCCGCCGATCATCCCCACGACCCGCTCGCGGAAGAAATCGCAGCGGCTCCGTTCGGCAGCCGCGGGCGGGTCCCAACGGCGGGTCGGCGTCTGCGTGTTCCACTCCGGCCGCGGCGCTCCGCTCACCACGACCAGATCGGCCCAGCGCAGCGTCTCCGCACTCCAAGGGACGTGGCGCGGCGGACCGTCGCCTTCGGGCGCGCCCGTCCCGGTATTGCGCTGCGCCGCGTCCGGCGTCGCCGCCGCGGCGTAGCGCGGTTCCAGCCAGTCGGACCCGAGGGCCCACGCGTAGGCCGCCGCCGTCCAGGCGTCCCCGCCCGGGGCCGTGGCGACGAACAGGACCCGTACCCGGCGTTTATACATGAAGGCTCCGCGCTGCCGGCTTCCGTTCAGGCCGGGCCGCGGGCCGCGAGCAGCCCGGCGGCCTCGCGTGCCGCGTCGCGAAACGGCAGCAGCACCAGGTCCGCACCGGCGTCGCGCAGCGACTGCGCCTGCCACGCGTGATGTGCGGTCGCCGCGATACGCCCCGCGAAGCCGTGCCGGCGCACGCCGTGCAGGATGCTGAGATTGATCTGGACATCCGGGATGCTGCTGACCACCCACTGCGCCCGCGCCAGCGGCAACCCCGCCGCGAACTCGGGGTCCTCGGCGTCGCCGTAGCAAGCGGGAAGGCCCTCGGCCCGCCACGCGCTCACGGTCTGCGGGTCGAAGTCCACGCCGTAGACCTGCAGGCCGCGTGCGCGCAGCTCCGCGGCGAGCTGGTTGCCGTAGCGGCCGAGCCCGAAGAGGATGACCTGGGGGGCCGGCGCCGGTGCGACGTTCTCGCCGATCGCCTGTTCGCGGTGCGGGAGACGGCGCTCGAAGGGCGTGAGCACCGGGGCCAGCCACGTATACAGTCGGTGCGAGTACAGGATCAGGTAGCTCGATGAGCCGATGGTGAGGATCCCGGTGAGCGTGATCAGCGCGCGGTCGGATGCGTCGATCTGCCCGAGGCTCACGCCCAACGCCGCGAGTATGAGCGAAAACTCGCTGATCTGCGCGAGCGAGACGCCGGTCAGGAATGCGGTGCGCTTACGGTAGCCCAGACGTCCCATGACCGCCATAACCAGCAGCGGCTTGCCTACGAGCACGAAGGCCGAAAGCGCCAGCGCCGGTCCGATCTGGGCGGCGACCCGATCCAGGTGCAGTCCCGAGCCGAGCTCGATGAAGAAGAACAGCAGCAGAAAGTCGCGCAGGCTTACCAGCCGCGCGGCGATCGCCGCGCGGTAGTGCGTCGAGGCCAGCGACACGCCGGCGAGGAAGGCGCCGACCTCCATGGTGAGGCCGAGGTATTCGCCGGCCGCCCCGAGGGCTACCGCCCAGGCGATCGCAAACAGCACCAGGAGTTCGTGTGCGGCGGCCAGCCGGTGGAGGAGAAACGGCAGTACGCGCGGAATGAGCGCCCCCACCAGCGCGAGAAAGGCGAGGCCCTTGGCCGCGGTCGCCAGCATGGCGGTACCGATGCCGCCGTGCGCCCCGGAGGCGGCATAGGAGGAGAGCAGGATCATCACCAGGATCACCACGAGGTCCTGGACGATGAGCACGCCGAGGGCCATGCGTCCGTGCAGGGCGTCGATCTCGCGCCGGTCGGAGAGCAGCTTGACGACGATGATGGTGCTCGAGAAGGTGAGTGCGCTCGCGGTGTAGAGCGCAGACAGGGGCGCCAGGCCGATCCCCAACGCGACCGGGAACCCGATCGCGCCGGTGAGCAGCACCTGCCCGAGTCCCGCGGCCAGCGCCGCCGGCCCCAGGCTGCGTACCAGGTGCAGGTCGAGGCGCAGCCCCACGGCGAACAGCAGCAGCGAGACGCCGAGTTTACCCAGCAGGGCGATGGGATCGCCGTGCTGTACCCAGCCGAGCGCGGCCGGACCGGCCAGCACCCCCACGGCGATGAAGGCGACCACCAGCGGCTGGCGCAGACGCTGGCCGAGTGCGCCGAGCCCGACGGCGAGCAGCAGCAGGGCCGCCACCTGGTGGAAAAGATCATCGAAAGGCGCCGGCACGCCGTGCTTCCCCCGCATCGCCCCCGCGTCGACGCCCTCATGATGCCTTGCGGCGGCGCGCGGCGCCACGACAGGGGGCGGGCCGGGCGCGGCCTCGTGTCGGCGCGTATGGTAGAGTGGGCCCCGGGAACGAGCCCCGCGGATCGTACCGCGGCCGCCGGCGCGGTGCGATCGGGAGGCGCGAGAGCCGCATGGGGTTGTTCGACGAGTTCCTCCACCGGCCCTGGCCGTACCTCGTCGCCGTCTTCACGGTGCTCGCGGCCCTGTTCGCCTCCGCGCACGCCGTCCTCTACAAGCGCGACCCGCGTGCGGCCGTGCTCTGGGTGGGCTTCATCTGGGTCGCCCCGCTGCTCGGACCCGCGCTCTATCTGATCATCGGCATCAACCGCATCCAGCGCCGGGCGCGGTCGCTGCGCGGGGACCGCCGCGGCTACCGCGCCCCGGACACGGCCGGCGCGGGCGTCGAGGCCGGGCGGATCCTGCGCGACTCCGGCCGCCACCTGGCGACCCTGGCGCGCTACGTCGACCGGGTCGTGACCCGGCCGTTGGTGGCCGGCAACCGCCTCACGCCGCTGGTGGACGGCGATCAGGCGTATCCCGCCATGCTCGATGCCATCGAGAACGCCGAACGCTCGGTGACCCTGGCGACCTACATCTTCGATCAGGATCGCGTCGGTGTGCGCTTCGCCGCGGCCTTGGAGCGCGCGCACGCACGCGGTGTCGAGGTGCGCGTGCTCGTGGACGACGCCGGTGCGCGCTACTCGTGGCCGCCGATCACGCGCCGGCTGCGGCGCGCCGGGGTACCGACGGCGCGCTTTCTGTCGACGCTGGCCATCTGGCGTCTGACCTCCATGAACCTGCGCAACCACCGCAAGCTGCTGGTCGTCGACGGGCGCATCGGATTTACCGGGGGCATGAATCTGCGCGCCGGCCATGTGCTCGCCGAACAGCCGCGCCATCCGGTCCGCGATCTGCATTTCCGCGTGGATGGTCCGGTCGTCGCCCAGATCCAGGAGGTCTTCGCCGACGACTGGCTGTTCGCGACCGGGGAGGAGCTGCGCGGGGAGGACTGGTTCCCGCCGCTCACCGCCGCCGGGGGTGTGCTCGCGCGCGGCATCGCCGAGGGGCCCGATCAGGACATCGACAAGCTGCGCTGGACGATCCTCGGCGCGCTCGCCGCGGCGCGCCGCTCGGTGCGCATCCTGACTCCGTACTTCGTCCCGGATCTGCCGCTCATCACCGCCCTCAACGTCGCCGCGTTGCGCGGCGTCGAGGTCGACATCCTGCTGCCCTCGCGCAACAACCTGCCGTTCGTGGGGTGGGCGTCGATGGCGCTGTTGCCGCTGCTGGTCGAACACGGCTGCCGGGTGTGGCTGACGCCGCCGCCCTTCGATCACTCGAAGCTGATGGTGGTCGACGGCTATTGGACCTTGCTCGGCTCGGCCAACTGGGACGCGCGCAGCCTGCGCCTGAATTTCGAGTTCGATCTCGAGTGCTACGGTGAGGAGCTGGCCGAAGTGCTGGAACGGGAGGTACGCCGGCGGCGCGACGGTGCCCGCGAGGTCACGGCGCAGGCCCTCGCGCAGCGCCCGCTCGCGGTGCGCCTGCGCGACGGCACGGCCCGCCTGCTGTCGCCGTATCTGTAGTACGGGCATTCCGCGGCGGCGCCGCCCCGGCGTCGTGCTGTAGTGCCCGGCGCGGGCGCACGGTATACTGACCTCGACGCCCGGGTGCGAGGCGCGGGCGGCTTCGTCCGTGCCATTATTCCAGATGAATCCGGCTCACCCCGAACACCACCATCAACGCAGAGAGGAGAAGTGTTCATGAACACTGCCCGTAAGCTGTCCGGCATCGCCATCGCCGGTGCCGCCGCCGCCCTGTTCAGCATGGCGCCGGTGACCACCGCCTCCGCCGCCCAGGCGGGCATGGTTCACTGCTTCGGCGTGAATGCATGCAAGGGCCAGGGTGCCTGCAAGAGCGCGCTGAACGCCTGCAAGGGCATGAATCAGTGCAAGGGCCTCGGCTGGGAGCCGATGAGCGCGAAGGCCTGCAAGGAGAAGGGCGGATCCACCACGGCCCCGAAGGGTCACATGTAATCCGCGGGGCGTCCCCGCCGCAGTGCGGGGGCGCCCCTCGGTTTTCACCGGGCGCGCGACGCCGGAGCTGCGCCACCCGTTCGCAGGGTACCGCCGAGTCCCATGTCTTCCCGCCTTACCCCCCTTGGCCGACGACCCTACCTCGGATTCGGACTGGGTCTGCGTCCCGACCACTACGAGGCGATTCTGGCGGGTGAGCCGCACGTCGACTGGTTCGAGGTGCTGACCGAGAACTATCTCGTGCCGGGCGGCAAGCCGTTGCACTACCTGACCCGGATACGCGAGCGTTACCCGCTGGTCATGCACGGGGTCTCCCTGTCGATCGGCGGCACCGACCCGCTCGATCGCGACTACCTGCGCCAGGTACGCGAACTCGCCGCGCGCATCGAGCCTGCCTGGGTCTCCGACCATCTGTGCTGGACCGGACTGGACGGCACCAATCTGCACGACCTGATGCCGCTGCCCTACACCGAGGAGGCGTTGCGCCACGTCGTCGGGCGTGTGGGTGCAGTGCAGGAGTTTCTGGGGCGGCGCATCCTGCTGGAGAACGTGTCCAGCTACGTGAGTTACCGCGAGTCGGAGATGACGGAGTGGGAGTTCCTCGCGGAGGTCGCACGCCGGGCCGATTGCCTGATCCTGCTCGACATCAACAACATCTACGTCAGCGCGTTCAACCACGATTTCGATCCGGCCGACTACCTCGCGGGCATCCCCGTGGAGCGGGTATGGCAGTTCCATCTCGCCGGCCATACGCGGCGCGAGGACTGCATCATCGATACCCACGATCATCCGGTCATCGACCCGGTCTGGTCGCTGTACGCCGATGCGGTGCGCCGCTTCGGCGCGGTCTCGGCGATGATCGAGCGCGACGCCGACATCCCGCCGCTCGAGGATCTGATCGCGGAGCTGGACTACGCCCGCGGGATCGCCGCGGCCCCGCGGGCGGCCGGGCTCGCCCCGTGAGCGGATTGCGCGCGCTGCAGCAGGCATTCCGCGACTACGTCCTCAGCGGCGAGACGGCCGGGATCGTCCCCCGCATCGCCGACAGCGCCCGCACCGGCGCCGCGCAGCGGCTGGCGGTCTACGGCGAGGCCTACCGGCTGCGCCTGCTCGAGGCGCTCGAGTCGGATTTCCGGGTACTCAAGGCGGTGCTCGGAGACGAGGGCTTCGAGCGCATCGGGCGGCGTTATATCGAGGCGCACCCCTCGCGCCATTTCTCGATCCGCTGGTTCGGTGCCGGGTTGGCCGATTCGCTGCGGCGCGCGGACGAGGCGCCGTGGCTCGCGGAGCTGGCCGCCTTCGAGTGGGCCATGACCGAGGTGTTCGACGCCGCCGACGCCGCGGTCGTGACGGTGGCGGACGTGGCCGCGGTCGCGCCCGAACGCTGGCCGGGCATGCGGCTGTTTCCGCACCCCTCCGTGCGCCGTCTGGATCTGCATTGGGCGGTGGCGCAGTTGTGGAAGGACGTGCAGGACGGCGCCACGCCGTCCCCGCCCGCGCGCACGCCGCAACCGGTCGCCTGGGTGCTGTGGCGGCGCGACCTGACCAACTACTTCCGTTCGCTCTCCGCCCCCGAGGCGTGGGCGCTGGACGCCGCCGGCGCCGGCTCGCCGTTCGCGGACCTGTGCCAGGGCTTGTGCGAGTGGTTCGGCGAGGCGGAGGCGCCGCTGCAGGCGGCCGGGCTGCTCAAGGGCTGGGTGCAGGAGGGGCTGATCGGCGCCGTCGAGACGGGCGGCTGATCACGGGGCCCCGGGGCGCGCGTCGACCAGCATCGGGAAGATCATCAGGTTCGCGCCCATGAGGTGCAACCGGCGCTGCAGCGCCTGCGCCGTATAGTTGTGCAGCATGCGCGTCAACCAGTTTTCGTTCTTGAACGTGAGGCTGCCCGCGAAGAAGACGCTGCCCGGATATTTCTCGAGGATCTGCTGCGCAAGCCGGGCCGCGCCGTCGACGGCGTCGGTCGCCACGCAGGCATATCCCGCGGCGGCGAGACCGTGGGCGTTGCAGAAGTCCACGTACTTCTGCAGATCCGCCTCGACACGCTCCTGCAGGTTGCTAACCCCGGCCTCGCCCTTCATGGCGCTGCTGTCGACCTCGGCGACGCTCACGAACAGGTAGTTGCTGAAGTGGCCGGGGAACATCCGCTGCACATTGAGCAGCGTGTGCATGCCGACGCCGCGATAGCGGGAGACGAAGAACACCGCCGCGGGCTCGCCCTCGCGCAGTTGCGGCTTCTCGGCGGGCGGCGACTCCGGGATCTGGGTGAGGATTTCGTCGAGCGCGGCGAGCTGGCGCTCCACCTGTCCGTAGTGGCGCCGGACGAGCAGGCAGAAGGCGATCAGGGATCCGGTCACCACCGCGGTCACCCAGCCGCCCTCGTCGAACTTCTCCAGTACCACGGCGACCAGGATCCCGGCCGAGGTCGCCAGCCCCAGCCCCGACAACGCCAGACGCCAGGGCCAGCTCGGCTCCACCCCGCGGTTGCGCCACCAGTAGACGCACATACCCGAGAGCGACAGCGAGAAGGTCAGGAACACATTCATGCTGTAGAGCACGACGAGCGTATCGACGCGCCCGTCGGTCCATAGGAGGATGATGAACGCCGCCACGGCCATGAGCAGTACGCCGTTCTTGGTCACGAGGCGCTCGGAGAGATAGGAGAAGCGCGCCGGCAGCCAGCCGTCCACCGCCATGTTCGCGAGGACCATTGGGCCCGCCAGGAAGCCGGTGTTGGCGGCCACCAGCAGCAGCCCGGCTTCGAGGATGAGGACCAGGGTCACGAACAGCGTACCCAGATCCCAGCCGCCCCACTGCCAGTGCGACGTGATGGTCGCGAAGACCACCGCGTTGAGGGTCTTGTCGTGGACCGGGTGGGCGTTCCACAGCAGGTAGAGGAGGATGATGCCGCCGGCGATGAACGACAGCGACAGCGCCATGTAGAACATGGTCCATTTGCCGGTGGTGACGCGCGGCTCCTTCAGCAGGTGGACGCTGTTCGATACCGCCTCGATCCCGGTGTAGGTCCCGCCGCCCAGGGCGTAGGCGCGCAGGAACAGCGCGATCACTCCGAACAGGCCGATGGAGTCGGACAGGCGCGAGACGTCTGCGGTCGTGGCCGGGTACAGGTCGCCGAGGTGGCGCCAGTGCAGGCCGATGCCGTAGAGGATCAGGAACGCGTGCGTGAGCACGAAACCCAGAAAGATCGGCATCAGGACCTTGATCGACTCCTTCATGCCGCGCAGATTGAGCAGCGTGAGCACGGCGAGTACCAGCAGGATGGCGCCCACGCGCAGCCCCGTGGTGTCGACGGGCAGGAAGCTGAACACCGCGTCGACCGCGGCGGAAATGGAGATCGCGACGGTGAGCACGTAGTCGACGACCAGCGCCGCCCCGGAGACCAGGCCGGCATGGCGCCCGAGCAGCTTGGTGGCGACCTTGTAGCCGCCGCCGCCGCTGGGGAACAGCTCGATCACCTGGTTGTAGCCGACGGCGATCACGAAGACGGTGACCGCCGTGGCCAGCGCGAGATAGAGCCCGAGCGCGGTGTTGGTCCCGAGTGCCTTGAAGGCCTCCTCCGGGCCGTAGCAGGCCGAGGACAGCCCGTCGGCGCCGAGACCCACCCAGGCGAGGAAGGCGATCAGGGTGATGTGGTGCCGGGTTTCGGGGGCGGTGGGGTCGCGTGGCGGGCCGAACGCCCGGCGTCGCAACCGGTCCCAGAAACCGTCTCCCGAAGGCGGCGACGGGGTGACGGACAGGTCCGCATTCGAATCGGGCATGGGGGATGTCGGCAGGGCCGGTCAGCGCCGGATCGGAGCGGTTCGCAGGAGCGGGCCCCGGACGATCACGGAGACGGGAAAGGATGTGCCCATTGCGCCTATGCCGGATTCATCGTGCGCCGCATCGGCGACGGAACCGCGGGCGATTGTGCCATAAGCGGTTCGGCGGCGCACCCGCGTCGCCGCCCGGAGACGGTCGAAAAACCCGTGTGATCAGCGGGATCGGGTTTCAGGGGCGCAACCCTGTCCCGCCACGGCGACAGCAGGGACCGCAGGCGCGCACTGCCGTTTTTTCACGATATTGAAAAAGTTATGGTTTTTAAATTTGGTACCGATCTTGCTTGCTTTAACCTCCGTCAGTGCTCGGCGGGGAAAGCGCCCGTCGCGGGCGCCGGGAAGGGAGTGCGGTCGTGCCCGTCCCGCCCGCCCGATGTTCCGCCATGTCCTGGCGCGGCGGTCCCCCCGCCGCGCCCCTTTTGGCGGGGCGTGGCCCGCGCGACGGTCCGCCGTGGAGGCGGTGGGCACTTCCGCGCCTGGATCGGGTCCAATCCGGCATCGGACCAACCCGGTGCGCATGGGCGGCCGGGGGGGAGTGCCGGGCCGGGCCCCGGCCCCGCAGGGAGCATCGTTGACGCAGATGATGGCACGGTGGAAGACGGGCGGGCGGAGTCCCACGGGCGGTGCGGCGCGCGCCGAGGCCGTCCTGCGTCCCGTGCGCGCCTCCGCCGCGGGGTCGCTTGCCCGCTCCGGCCGCCTGCAGGCGGCGCCGGAGTCCGACTGGCAGGTCATCGCCACCGGGCTGCGGGTACGCGGGCGGTTGCGCCTGTGGAGCGAGGTGGTCAGCCTGCAGGTGGATCTGCAGCGCGCGGGCCCCGCGCGCGATGCACTGCCCGGGCGCATCGGCCTGCGCGACGGTACCGCCCTGCGCCTCGTCGGCCCGCGTGCACGCTGGCTCGCCCTGCTCGCCCACACCTCGCCCGCGCTCACGCCCGCCTCCCGCGGCGCGCCCCTTTCCGCGGCGGCTGCGCGGTCCTTCATCCCGACGGTCCCCGCCGGGGCCCCCGACCGTTCCGCCGAAGGGTCGCCGGGCTTCCTGCGGCGGCTGTGGTATCGGGCCAGCGGCGCGATCGGCGCCGGCGTGGCGTTGGCCCTGATGACCGCGGCGATGCTCCTGTTTCCGACCCGGGTCCTGGTGGAGGGCCGGGTGTGGTTCGCGGATTTCGTCTGGGTGGTCCCGGTGGTCCTGTCGCTCGAGATCGGGCGCGCGGCGCGCCTGCGGATGCGCCGCGGCGCGCGCTGAACCGCGCGTCCGTCAAGTCGGCACGGCCCCGGCCGCCAACCCGGTGAGTGCCGGCGCCGCCGCCGGCCAGCGGGGCCCGGTCATGAACAACAACAAGACCTTCCAGGACGCCCTGGTCCGCCTCGAGGACGTCCTGCAGCACATCCGGCTCGTCGACGACGTCCGCGAGCGCCTCTCCCACCCGAAGCTCTCCCTCACCGCGAGCATTCCGGTGCGCATGGACGACGGTTCGCTGCGCGTGTTCACCGGCTACCGCGTCCAGTACGACGACACCCGCGGCCCGACCAAGGGCGGCATCCGTTACCACCCGCACGTCGATCTCGACGAAGTGACTTCGCTGAGTTTCTGGATGACGATCAAGTGCGCGGTCGTGGGGTTGCCCTACGGCGGCGCCAAGGGCGGCGTCGAGGTCAACGCCAAGGAACTCTCGCGCATGGAGCTCGAACGGCTCTCGCGCGGCTACGTACGGGCGGTCGCCGACATCCTCGGTCCCGAGCGCGATATCCCGGCGCCCGATATGTATACCAACGCCACGGTCATGGGCTGGATGTGCGACGAGTACGCCCAGATCGTGCGTCGCCAGGAGCCCGCAGTGATCACCGGCAAGCCGGTGCATCTGTGCGGCTCGCTCGGGCGCGAGGCGGCGACCGGACGCGGCGCGGTCTACGCGCTCGAGGAGTGGGCGCGCCGGCGCGGCCTCGTCCCCTCCGAGACGACGGTCGCGGTGCAGGGCTTCGGCAACGCCGGCTACCACTTCGCGCGCCTCGCCGACCGCGCCGGATTCCGCATCGTCGCCATCGGCGACTCGCAGGGCGCGATCCATGCGGCACAGGGCCTGAACCCCGATTCGGTCATGGAGCACAAGCGCAACCGCAGCGAGCTGCGCGCGTTCTACTGCGACGCCTCGGTGTGCGAGGAGATCCCCTACGACCGCCTGACGCACGCGGAGCTGCTCGAACTCGACGTCGACGTGCTCGTGCCGGCGGCGCTGGAGAATCAGATCGACGCCGGCAACGCCGCGCGCGTGCGCGCGCGCCAGATCCTCGAGGTTGCCAACGGTCCGGTGACTTCCGAGGCCGACCGCATCCTGCGCGAGCGCGGCATCCCGGTCCTGCCCGACGTCCTGTGCAACGCCGGCGGCGTCATCGTCAGCTACTTCGAGTGGGTGCAGAACCGCAACGGCTATTACTGGGAGGAGGAGGAAGTGAACGCGCGCCTCAAGACCATCATGGACCGCGAGGCCGCCGCGTGCTTCGACCTCGCCGAGGCCCGCTCCGTGAGCCCGCGCACCGCCGCCTACCTGCGCGCCATGGAGCGCATCTCCGGGGCCATCACCGCGCGCGGCACGCGCGAGTATTTCAACCACGGCCCGCAGGCGTGAGTCGCGTATTCCCGCCCCTCCCAATCCCGGCGTAGCCCGACAATGCAGCCCGGATGGAGCGCAGCGCAATCCGGGAACGGAATTCCTTCCTGCACCGTGATTCCTCGGATTGCGGCCTGCGGCCTTCATCCGGCTACGATGCGGCGGGTTCGCGACGATGATCGGCGACGATCGATGTAGCCCGGATGGAGCGCAGCGCAATCCGGGGATGGAATTCCTTCCTGCACCGTGATTCCCGGATTCCGGCCTGCGGCCTGCATCCGGGCTACGATGCGGCTGGTTCGCGACGACGATCGGCGACGATCGATGTAGCCCGGATGGAGCGCAGCGCAATCCGGGGATGGAATTCCTTCCTGCACCGTGATTCCCGGATTGCGGCCTGCGGCCTTTATCCGGGCTACGATGCGGCGGGTCCGCGACGACGATCGGCGACGATCGATGTAGCCCGGATGGAGCGCAGCGGAATCCGGGGATGGAATTCCTTCCTGCACCGTGATTCCCGGATTGCGGCCTGCGGCCTGCATCCGGGCTACGATGCGGCGGGTCCGCGACGACGGTCGGCGACGATCGATGTAGCCCGGATGGAGCGCAGCGGAATCCGGGGATGGAATTCCTTTCTGCACCGTGATTCCCGGATTGCGGCCTGCGGCCTGCATCCGGGCTACGATGCGGCGGGTTCGCGACGACGATCGGCGACGATCGATGTAGCCCGGATGGAGCGCAGCGGAATCCGGGGGCGCGTCCTCACTCCCCCAGCGGCGCCCGGCGCACGTGCACTGCGCCGTCGAAGTCGGCGACGTATTTGCGATACAGGTAACGCCGCAGCGCCTTGCCGGTGTCGGCGTCCGCGTCGGCCAGGTCGACGACCTCGCGCAGGCGCGCGCGGCTGTAGGCCTCCGGGCCGCCGGCGCCCGCGAGCAGTTCGATGTCGAAACGGTCCACGCGCCGGTCGCCCTCGGCCGAACCCGCGCTGAGGATCGCCTCGATACGATCGTGATCGAGCGCGAAGAAGCGCACGAACTCGGGACCCAGCTCGATGAACACCGGCATCAACGCCGCGCCGTGCGCGTGCGCGTCGTGCAGCGGCGCGAGCTTCGCGAGCACGTGCTGTATGCAGAAGCGCAGCACGTCCGATTCACGCACATGCAACCGCTCCGCCACCCCCTGTATCTTGCGCCGATCCGCGCCGCTCAGGCGCAGTGAAATGCTCTTCTTCGGATCGCGTGTCATTGTCATCCTCCCGTGCGCCGGTCTTCGTCCCGAGCCGGCCGATCTCGCGCCTCCGGGGCCGGGGCGATCGACGTCCCCGCCCTCATCTCCCCGATGGCGGGCGTACACTCCCTTCCCCGAACTGCGCACACGCCCGCGCATCGCCGTTGACGTCACGAATCCTACTGCATCCGCATTACGGATTTTTTAAACAACGCAGGTGCAACGCAATCGTAACGAATGACCTCCGCCATACATTTGCGCGCGGCGATTGAACGTTACGCCACGGAAGTCTTCTCAATGCATTGACTGCACTGCCCGTTGCCGTTTTGCGCGGTTCGTTTCGTCGTTCCGCGCGCTCCGTAGCCGACTCCGCCCGCATCGCGCGTCGGCCCGCAAAGGTTCATCCGCCCTTAACCACTGCGTCACGTTCCGCCCCTAGACTGCGCCATCGACGGATCGAGGAGCGATGTCACGGATGAGGACATCGCCCGCGTCGTGGGGAATGCAGTCATTCGGGGTCGAGGGGGGATCGCACCGCCGCATCGAACCGTTCGCTCGGAACAATGGAAAAGGCCACACCCGTCGTGAGGCGGGGCCGGAAAGCCACGGGTCTTGTCACCGAGACGGCCGGGCCGCCCACCGAGGTTTGGTAGGCGGTCCGGCCGTCCGTCGTTTCCTCCGGATATCCACGACGCGTACGACGCCGCGCGCACGGCCTCGGCCGCGCACGCTGCGGGACCGGGTTCCATCACGTCGGCGCGCAGCGTCGACCCGACTCACACGCAGGAGGAAGGCACACATGAAACGCAAATTCGGACTCGCAACCCAATTGCTGGCCGGCGCGGTGGCGCTGGCGGTCAACGCGCCCGCCGGCGCCGCGATCGCGAACTTCCCGACGGGGAACGGCGAGCTGTTCATCAACATCGCCGATCGGTCGGCCGGCGTCTCCTACACGCGCGACCTCGGTATCCGCATGGACGATTTCATTGCGACCGCCGGCACGGCCCGCACCTTCAGCCCGGACGCGCTGCTCAGCAGCACCTTCGGCACCACGCTCGGCAGCTCGCTGCGCTGGGACGTCCTCGCCGGTGACGACTTGGGTACAAATCGTTATCTCAGCACGACGACGGCGAATCAGAGCGCAATCGATACCCAGTTCAACCAGTCGCTTCTCGACATGAGTATCGTTCAAGATTTCCTCACCAATGTGAATGGCATGGCTCCGAACGATGGGGACATCGCCTTGAACGTTTCAAAGAAATTCACCTCCACGGATCCTGGCTACTTCATCCCGGCAATCGAGACCTGGAGCGGAAAATCCGTGTTCAACAACGCCGCTGATGTCGGCACGCCCATGCCGATGTACTTGTTAACGACGTCGTCGACCAATCCGTTCGGGAAAATCCTCTCGACCAAGCTCGGGACCTGGGATCTCGCCCCCAACGGCACCCTGAGCTACTCCGTCGCCGGGGCCGCCCCCGTGCCGCTGCCGGCGGCCGCGTGGCTGATGGCGAGCGGGTTGGTCGGGCTGGCGGGCGTCGCCCGCCGTCGCGGCGGCCGCGCGTAGGCCGTCGACGAACCGTGGGGGGCCGCGCCGGCGGCGCGGCCCCGTCGGGGCGGACGACCGTCGTACACCGAAGCAACCCAATCCAACCGAAACCGGGAGTGGAAACGATGAAAGCGATGCAACTCAAGACCCTCACCGCCGCCTGCGCGCTCGCGCTGGCGGGTGTCTCCGGCCAGGCCCTGGCCCTCGGCCCGGGCGTGACCCCGGACGTGCAGTTGTTCATCTCCGGCTCGTCCGCGCAGCAGAAGAGCCTCGGCGCGTTGTTCGGCTCGTTCTGCAAGAGCGGCACCCTCGACACCTACTTCGATAACGGCGGCGGCAAGCAGTTCCGCGCCTATTTCTGCACCTTCGACGGCGCCAACCCGCGCGTCCCGGCCTCGCTCGCCGGCAAGAACGTCCTCATCCACAACCGCGCCAAGGGCGGCTCCGCGTTCGGCGTGCTGCCGGTGGCGCGCGCCCAGGCGATCGACTCGATGCAGGTGAGCGCCGCCAACTGCACCAGCACCGGTGCCGCCACCTGGAGCTGCGACATCTCCGCGGGCAAGCTCGTCCCGCGCGTGCCCGACGGCGGCGTCTCCGACGTCGAGCCGGCGATGTTCGTCGGCCCGAACGTCCCGCCCGGCGGAACGCCCGTCACCGGCACCGACCTCGCGAACCTGACCGTGGGCAGCGAGCTGGCGGTGGTCTTCGGCGTCGTCGTCTCCAACAATACGCCGGTCAGCAACCTGTCGCGCAGCCAGGTCGCGAGCATCTTCAACGGCACCTACAAGGACTGGCACCAGGTCGACCCGGCGATCGCCGCCGGCACCCCGATCCAGGTCTGCCGGCGCGTCCCCGGCTCCGGGACCCAGGCGGGCGCCCAGGTGTTCTTCCTGAACAACCCGTGCTCGACTACTGGGAGTCTGCGTTTCGTCTCCTCGGCCGACACCGATCCGGCGAGCGGCTACACGGTCAGCGAGCTGCCCTCGACCGGCGACCTGCTGACCTGCGTCAACAACGCCGCGGCGGCGGGCAAGATGGCGATCGGCATCTCCGGCATCGAGAAGCAGCCGGGTCCGACCGACGCCTACAAGTACGTGTCCATCGACGGCATCGCGCCGACGGTGCAGGACGCGGCGACCGGAAAGTACGACTATTGGTTCGAGCAGGCCATCCAGTGGCGCTCCACGACGGTCGGCGGCATCCCGGCCCCGAGCGGCGCGCAGCTCGACCTCCTGAACCTGATCAAGTCGGCCTCGGGCGATCCCGCGGTGATCACCTCCGCCGGTATCGACGGCGTGGCGGCGCTGCCGACGAACGGGTTCGCCCCGACGATTCCGTTTACCGCGACCAACCCGGTGATGCAGGGCAGCCGCTTCAGCAACAGTTGTCAGGCCCCGCGGCTGTTCTTCTGACGCCGGGCAATCACGACGGCGCGACTCCGGTCAGGCCAAGGGACGTAACGATACAGGCATAGCGTTCGACCCCTCGCAGGCGGCGGGAAATCGTGGTCGGTTCCCCATCCATCCCGCCTGCACTTGGACCGTCCCCCCTTCTGGGTGGGGGGACGGTCCCTTCCTTATGGCGCGCGGCACGGTGCATGCCGCGCGCGGGGCGGACGGACAACGACGGTGCCCGGCGATGCCGGGCGGCAGGGGCGAGGGGAGCGGACATTGCGGTGTCGGTCATGGACAGGCTGCATCCGGTCGGCGGTACGGCTGTTGCTGGCGGCGTCGATCGCGGCGGCGGCCGGACGCGTCGCATACGCCGGCTCCGGCGCTGCCGCGGCGGCGCGGCCGGCCGCACGCTTCGACGTGTGGGAGTACCGCGTCGAGGGCAACACCCTGTTGCCGGTGCGGACGGTGGAACGGGCGGTGTACCCCTTTCTCGGCCGCCGCAAGACCATCGCCGCCGTCGAGGCCGCGCGCAAGGCGCTCGAGCGCGCCTACCGCAAGGCCGGCTATCCCACGGTGATCGTCAACATCCCGCAGCAGCGCGTCGTCGGCGGTGTGGTCTCGCTGCGCGTGATCGAGGGGCGCGTGGGGACGGTGCAGGTGCGCGGGTCGCGCTACTTCTCGCCGCGCGCCGTCCGCCGCTCGTTGCCGGCACTGGCGGCCGGGCGCGTGCCGCAGGCGGCGGACGTCCAGCGCGAACTGCGCACGCTCAACGCCGCCAATCCCGACCGTACCGTGACCCCCGTGCTCACACCGGGCGACACGCCCGGCACCCTGGACGTCACGCTCAAGGTCCGCGACCGGCTCCCGCTGCACGGCAGCGTGCAGCTCGACGGGCGCAACACCCCGAGTACCCGCCGGCTGCGCCTCGGCGCCTCGCTGCGCTACGACAACCTGTGGCAGCGCGGTCACAGCCTCGCGCTCCAGTACCAGGTCGCGCCGCAGGACCCGAACCAGGTGCAGGTGTTCGCCGCGACCTACGCCTTGCCGCTGGGGGCCGCCGGCGACCGCCTGGTGGTCTACGGGGTGCACTCCGACAGCAACGTGGCCACCGTCGGCAGCCTCACCGTGATCGGCAAGGGCGACATCGTCGGGCTGCGCGCGATGTTCCCGCTGCCCGGCACCCGGAACTACTTCCAGACCGTCAGCGTGGGCGCCGACTACAAGGACTTCCGCGACCGCCTCGTCCTGCCGGGCGCGAACGCCCTGGACACGCCGATCCGCTACGTCCCGCTCACGGCGCGCTACGACGGTACCCTGCGCACCGGCACCGGGCTGACGCGCTTCGGAATCGGCGCCCACTTCGGCGTGCGCGGGCTCGGCAGCGATCCCACCGAGTTCTCCGACAAGCGCGCCTTCGCGCGTCAGAACTTCTTCTATCTGCGCGGCGACCTCCACGACACGCGGCTGTTGCCGCGCGACTTCCGCCTCGTCACGCGCCTGGCCGGACAGGTCTCGGACTCGCCGCTGATCAGCAACGAGCAGTTCAGCGCCGGCGGTATGCAGAGCGTGCGCGGATACCACGAGTCGGAGGTGCTCGGGGACAACGGCGTGGTCGGCAGCCTCGAGGTCCAGGGGCCGTCGCTGGCGCAGTGGCTGGGGCACGGGGTGGGCGAGCTGCGGGCGTTCGCCTTCGGCGACGGCGCCAAGGTGACGTTGCGCGCCCCGCTTCCGGGCCAGCCGGGCGGCTATGTGCTCTCCAGCGCCGGGGTCGGACTGCGGCTGGCGGCGTGGAAGCGCCTCAAGGGCACGTTCGACTGGGCCTACCCGTTCAAGGACGCCGGCACGGTGCGCGCCGGCGACACGCGCATCGACTTTCTGTTGGGCTACGAGTTCTGAGGAAGCGGCGATGAGGCACGAGACGCGAATTCCACGCGACGGTCGCGACGGGCAGCCGCAACCGCGGCGCCGGCGGACGGCGGTGCCGTTTCCGCACCGGGCGCTCGCCGTCGCGATCCGGATGCTGATCGGTTCCGGCGCGGCGCTCGCCGGCCCGGCGGCGCACGCACAACTGCCAATCGCCTGTGCCGCCGGCACCTGCGGTGCCTCCGGGCCGGCCGCGTGGGTCGGGGCCGGCGCGGCCACGCGCCGGGTGACCGGCAACACGCTCGAAGTGAACCAGACCAGCGAGTCGGTGATCCTCAACTGGGCGCGCTTCGACGTCGGGCACGACAACGCCGTGCGCTTCCGCCAGCCGGACGCCGCGGCACTGGCCCTGAACCGGATCTACCAGAGCGACCCGAGCCGCATCCTCGGCACTTTGAGTGCCAACGGGCAGGTCTACCTCATCAACCAGAACGGCATCGTCTTCGGCCCGGGCGCGCGCGTCGACGTCGGCACGCTGGTCGCCTCGAGCCTGCAGATGAGCGACCTCGCGGTGCAGCAGGGCATCCTAACGCCCGCCAAGCAGGGCCTGCCGGCCTTCTCCGGTACCGGCGGCGCGATCACGGTGGAGCGCGGTGCGCGCCTGCGCGCGGCCTCCGGCGGACGCGTCATGATCCTCGCCCCGAACATCGTCAACCGCGGCGTGATCGAGACCCCCGACGGGCAAACGCTGCTCGCCGCAGGCAACAAGATCTACCTGAGCGCCTCCACCGATCCCAGGCTGCGCGGGCTGCTGGTCGAGGTCGACGCCGATGCCGTCACCGACCCGGAACTGCGCCGCTTCCTCAAGGGCGAGACCGCCACGCTGTCGGCGGGCGCGGTCGCCAACCTCGGGCGCATCCTCGCCGGCCGCGGCAACGTGACGCTGATGGGTCTGGCGGTGAACCAGTCCGGCGAGGTCTCCGCCACCACCGCGGTCGACGCGAACGGTTCGATCGAGCTGCTCGCCCGCGACCGCGTCGCGGTAAAGAACATCGGCGGGACCTTCTCCTTCAACCCCACGCGCACCGGCGCGGTCACCTTCGGCGCCGGCAGCGTCACGCGCGCCGACCCGCTGGCCGCGGACCCGAAGACCGCGGTCGACGACCAGGTCCAGCAGCCCTCGACCGTGACCGCGATCGGTCACCGCGTCCATCTCGAGTCCGGCAGTCTCGTGAGCGCGCGCTCCGGCCGCGTGACGCTGCAGGCGCTGGCGGACCCGCAGCAGGCGGCGACGACAAACCGGCCGATCGCCCGCAACGACAGCCGGGTGCAGATCGACGCCGGCGCGCGCGTCGACGTCTCCGGGCTCGACGTGACGCTGCCGGCCGCGCGCAACCTCGTGCAGGTGGAGCTACGCGGCAACGAGCTGCGCGACTCGCCGTTGCAGCGCAACGGGGTGCTACGCGGGAAGACCGTGACGGTGGACATCCGCAAGGGCACGCCGCTCGCCGACATCCGCGGTGCGCTGGCCAACATCCGGCGCACCGTCGCCGAACGCAGCACCCGCGGCGGTACCGTGACCCTCGATTCCGAGGGCGACGTGGTCGTGCAGCCCGGCGCCGCCGTCGACGTCTCCGGCGGGGCGGTGCACTATCAGGCCGGCTTCCTGCAGACGAGCCAACTGCTCTCGCGCGGGCGCGTCTACGATATCGGCAGCGCCGACCCCAATCGCGTCTACGACGGCGTGCTGCGCACCTACACCCAGACCCTGCGCCGCTGGGGCATCACGCGCACCTTCGACATCCTCAGCGGACGCAGCGTCGCCGGCACCTTCAGCCCCGCCTACACGCAGGGCGCCGACGCCGGCACCCTCGCCGTGCTCGGCCGCGGCCTGCAGCTCGCCGGCGCGGTGCGCGGCACGCGCCGCGTGGGCCCGTTCCAGCGTGCCGCCGGGGCCCTGCCGCGCAGCGGCGCGCTGGTGATCGGCGACCCCACCGGCGGGGCGGCGCGCGCACTGCCGGTGCCGGACTATCGCGCCCCCGCGGTGGTCTTCGGCGCCGCGGGTGCGGCGACCTTCGGCGTGCACGAAGCGCTGCCGCCGGGATTGCCCCTGACGCTCGACGCGCACCGGCTGCTCGGCGCCGGCATCGGCCGCCTCGCCGTCTACAGCAACGGGGCCGTCGCGGTCCCCGCGGGGACCGATCTGGCGCTCCCGGCGGGCGGGGCGCTGACCCTCTCGGGGCGCCGGGTCACGCTCGGGGACGCCGGCGCCGGGGCCGCCCCGGTCGCGGTGAGCGCGCCCGGGGGCACGGTGCGCCTGGCCGCCGTGGACAACTTCGAGCCCGGCGACGGGCGCGGGGCCGGGGTGTTCCTCGGCGCCGGCACGCGGCTCTTCGCCGGGGGCCGGTGGATCAACGACAACCCGCTGATCGCGGGGCCCGACCCGGTGGCGCCCGCGCCCATCGACGGCGGCGCGGTGGCGCTGTCGGTCGGTGCCGCCGACGGCGTGCTGCACATCGGCGACGGCGTCGTCATCGACGTCTCGGGCGGGGCCTGGCGCGACGCCTCGGGGGCGGTCCGCCCCGGTCGCGGCGGTAGCGTGAGCCTGGACGCGGATGCGCTGCGCGCGGGATTCGAGATCGGGCGCGGCGTGCGCCTCCAGGGATACGGCGTCGATGCCGCCGCCGGCGGGCGACTCACGGTGCGCGCCCCGCAGGTGCGCATCGCGGCGTCCGGGGCCGATGCGCTGCCGGCCCAGCGCAGCGGCGCCGGGACCACGCCGCTGCGCCTGGCCGACGCGCTGTTCGCCACGGGCGGCTTCGGCGCCTACGCGGTGAGCGCCACCGGCGGCCGGCTCCACCCCGCCGGCGGCGGCCTGCCGCCGCTGGTGGTGGCCGGCGACGTGCGCGTGCGCGCCGCCCGCCGCGAACTCACGGGGAGCCTCGACACCGTGCCCACCGGGACCCCGCTGACGGCCGTCGGCCGCGTGAACCTGCCGCCCGAGGCGCTGCGCGCGCCCGCCGACCTGACGCTCCGGGTCGCCCCGAGCGCGGCACAGAACGTCGGGCCGCGCGATTTCGGGGATCTCGTCGTCGCCGCCGGCGCGCGCATCGCCGTCGACCCGGGCGGCGCGGTGACGCTGTCCACCGGCGCCCCGCGCGGTATCGTCGTCGACGGTGTCGTCGCGGCGCCCGCGGGCGCCATCCGCCTGCGCATCGACAACCCCACCGGCTCCGATCCCGGTTTCGTCCCCGGGCAGGCCATCCGCCTCGGTCCGGAGGCGCGGCTCGACGCCCGCGGGGCGGTGGTGCTCACGCCCAATGCGCGCGGCCTGCGGCTCGGGCGCGTCCTCGCCGGCGGGACGGTGGAACTGCACGCCGACCGGGGCGCGATCGTGACCGCACCGGGTTCGCGCATCGACGTCTCCGGCACCGCGGCCGCCCTCGATCCCGCGCCGGCGGCGCGCGCCGCCGGGGCCCCCGGGCGCATGCACGTCGCCGGCGACGCCGGCGCCGTGGTGCTCCAGGCGCCCGAGGGCATGGTCCTGGGCGGGGCGCTGGCCGGACACCCCGGCGCCGGCGGCACCGCCGCCGGCGGGGCGCTGACGCTGGCGGTCACGCGCAAGGCCGGTTTCCAGCAGCCGGCGGTCCCGCCCAGTCCGTTCCCGGGCGCGCCGCGGGTCCTGGTCCTCGGCGCCGCCCCCGGCGGGGACGCGTTCTCCGGGACGGCGGCCTTCGATCCGGCGCGCGCGGTCGCGGGCGGCTTCGACCGCCTCACGCTGACCGCCGACGATGCGATCCGCTTCGCGCGCGACCTCGACCTGCACCTGCGCGCCGCCCTCGCGCTGGCGGCGCCGGTCCTGCAGGCGGACCCGGGCGTCACCCGCGTGGCGCTGGCCGCCCCCTACATCGCCCTCGGTCCGGACAACCCGTTCGCACAGGGCGGCGCGACCGCGGCCGGCGGGGGCGCGGCGCTCGAGGTCCGCGCCGGACTCCTCGACCTCATCGGCCGCTCCGCCCTGCGGGGCTGGCGCACGGCGCGACTCGCGAGCCGCGGCGATCTGCGCCTGCGCGGCGTGGCGCCCGCGGCCGGCAGTCCCCTCGACGGCGCCCTCGCCGCCGCGGGCGATCTCACCCTGGAGGCGGCGCGGGTCTACCCGACCACCTTCAGCCGTTTCACCCTCACGCTCGCCGCCCCGGCGGCGGGCGCTGCGGGCGGCACGCTGCACCTGACCGGCGGCGGCGATCCGGCCGCGCCGCTCTCCGCCGCCGGCGCGGTGACCGTGCGCGCCCCGAACATCGAGCAGGCGGGGGTGCTCGCGGCGCCCCTCGGGACCCTCGACCTGGAGGCCACGGGCACCTTGACCCTGGCGCCGGGAAGCGTCACGTCCACCTCCGCGCAGGGCCGCGTGCTGCCCTTCGGGCAGACGCTCGACAGCGGCCGGCGCTGGGTCTACGACGGCTTCGGCGACCTGGAGTCGGCGCCGACGATCGACACGCCGCCGGCCCCGCGCGTGCGCCTCGCCGGGGCCGACGTCACGGTGGCGGGCGGGGCGCGCGTCGACCTGCGCGGCGGCGGCGATCTGTTCGCCTACGAGTTCATTCCGGGCCCGGGCGGATCCAAGGACGCGCTCGCACCGGCCAACGCCCCGGACACCTACGCGATCCTCCCGGGCCTGGATTCCCCATGGGCGCCGTTCGACACGCAGTACTACCTCGGCTCCGGCCTGCGCCCCGGCGACGGGGTCGAACTGGCGGGAGGCGCCGGTCTCGCCGCCGGCCGCTACGCCCTGCTGCCGGCGCGCTATGCGCTGCTGCCCGGGGCCTACCTGGTGCGCGCGGTGGGCGGCTTCCGGGACCTGCAGCCCGGCCAGCGGGCGGTGCTCGCCGACGGCTCGCCCGTCGTCGCCGGGCGCCGGGTGGTCGCCGGGACCGACATCCGCGCGGCGCGCTGGTCCGGCTTCGCCGTGCGCCCCGGCCGCTACGCCCGCCGGCTCGCGGAGTACGCCGATCACTTCGCCTCCACCTTCTTCGCCGGGGCGGCGCAGCGGGCGGGGACGCCGCCCCCGCGGCTTCCCGCCGATGCCGGCACCCTGGCGATCGTCGCCGGGCGCGGCCTGACGCTGCAGGGGACGCTCGGCAGTGCCGCCGCCACCGGCGGTCGCGGCGCGCAGGTCGACCTCGTCGCCCCGCGCATCGAGGTCACGGGCGCCGCCGCCGCGGCGGGCCCCGTCGCGGCGGACGGGACGGTGCGCGTGGCGGCGACGCGCCTGGCGGCGCTCGGCGCCGGGAGCCTGCTCATCGGGGCGAGCCGCAGCGCCGCGCCCGACGGCGTGCGCCTCGACGTCGGCGCCGGGACGGTGCGCATCGCCCCCGGCGTACACCTGAACGTGCCCGAACTGATGCTGGCCGCGCGCGACACCGTCTCGGTCGGTGCCGGTGCGAGCCTGCGGGCCGCCGGCCCGGTCACGGGCAGCCCGCGCCCGCTGATCCTCGGGCGCGGCGGCGACGGCGACGGGGCGCTGCTGCGCCTCGCGGCCGGGCCGCAGGCGACCCTCGTGCGCGAGAACCGAAGCGGCGCGCGCGGCACGCTCGAGGTCGGGGCGGGGGCGGTGCTGGCGGCGGACGGCTCGATGATCCTCGACGCCACCCGCGACACTCGCTCCGCGGGGCGCATCGAGCTGCCCGCCGGCGGTGCGCTGCGCCTGAGTGCCTCGACCATCCGCCTCGGCGCGGTCGCCGGGGTCGACGGCGGCGGGCTGGCGCTGTCGAACGCCGATCTCGCCCGCCTCGGCGCCCTCGGCGAACTTGCGCTCAGCAGCCGCGGCAGCATCGACCTGTACGGGGCGGTGCGCCTCGGGGACGCGGCACCGGGCGGGTCGCGCCCCGGGACCCTGCTGCTGGAGGGCGCCGGCCTGCGCGCCGGCGCGGCGCCGGCGCCGGGCGCCGCGGCGCGGCTCAGTGCCGGGACCATCCGCCTCACCAATCCCGACGGCGTCGCTCCCGCCCCCGCCGCGGCGCCCGCGGCGGGTACCCTCTCGCTCCAGGCCGATCGCATCCGCCTCGAGTCCGGCGACTACGCGATCGCGGGCTACGGCACGGTGCGCCTGCAGGCGCGCAGCGTGACCGGCGTCGGGACCGCGCACCTCGGCGTCGGCGGCGACCTCGACCTCGCGGCGGCCTCGTTCGACGCCGCCGCCGGGGCCGATCTGACCGTGGACGCGAGCGGCCATTCGGTGCGTCTGGCCGCGGGGGCGGGGGCGCCGGCCGCGCCCGCCGGACTCGGCGCGCGCATCGCCGTCCGCGCGCGGGACCTCGTCGTCGCCGGGCGCATCGACCTGCCCGCGGGGCTCCTGCGCCTGGCCGCGGACGGCGACCTCACCCTCGCCGCGGGCGCCGACCTGCGCCTCGGTGGGGTCGACCGCACGCTCGGCGGCGCCACCGTGAGCACGCCCGGCGGGCGGCTGCAGCTCGAGTCCGCCGCCGGTTCGGTGCGCGTGGCCGCGGGCGCCCGCGTCGACGTCTCCGGCGCACCGGGCGGGGCCGATGCCGGGCGCGTGGCGGTGCGCGCACCGGCCGGGACCGCCGACGTGCAGGGGACCCTGCGCGGGACCGCCGCGGCCGGTCACCGGCAGGGCTCGTTCAGCGTCTACGCGGGCGACCTGACCGCCTTCGCGGATCTCAACGCCGCCCTCAACCGCGGCGGCTTCACCCGCGAGCGCTCGATCCGCACCGCCCGCGGCGACCTGGTCGTCGGCGCCGCCGAGACCGTGCGCGCACGCGAGCTGCACCTCAGCGCCGACGGCGGCTCGATCGCGGTGCAGGGCGTGCTCGACGCCTCCGGCGACCACGGCGGGCGCGTCCGCCTCGACGCCCGCGGCGACGTCACCGTGGCGGCGGGCGCGCGCATCGACGCGCACGCGACCGCCACCGGGGGCCGCGGCGGCCGGGTGGCCCTGGCGACCACGCACGGGCAGCTCGACGTGCAGGCCGGATCCCGCATCGACGTCTCGGGCCCCGGGGCGGGCGGGCGCATCGAGCTGCGCGCGCCGCAGCTCGCGCGCACGCCGGGGGGCGTGATGGACGAGGTCGCGGTGCGCGCCCTCGCCGGCACCCTGGTCGGCGCCGACAGCGTGCGCGTGGAGGCGTTCCGCCGCTACGACGCCGCGTCGCTGGATGCGACGCAGCGGGCGGCGTGGCGTGCCGACGCGCAGTCCTTCAGCAGCTTCGCGCCCGCCGTCGCGGCGCGTCTCGGACACGGTACGGACCCGGCGTTCACCCTCGTCCCCGGCATCGAGGTCGACGGCGCGGGCGATCTCACCCTCGCCTCCGACTGGGACCTCTCCGCGTGGCGTTTCGCCGGCGTGCCGGGCGTGCTCACCCTGCGCGCCCGCGGCAACCTGATGCTCGATGCGAGCCTGAGCGACGGCTTTTCCGGCACGCGCCCCGACGCGACCTTCGGCGGCGGGGACTCGTGGAGCTACCGCCTGGTGGCCGGCGCCGACCCGCTCGCCGCCGATCCGCTCGCGGTCCTCCCGGCGGAGGCGCTGAGCGCGGGCGGGGGCGGCGTGCATCTGGCCGCCGGGCGCCTGGTGCGCACCGGCAGCGGTGCGATCGACGTCGCCGCCGGCGGCGACGTCACCCTCGGTGACGCCGGTTCGGTGATCTACACCGCCGGCGTGCCGGCGGTACCCTCGGTCCGCGGCAGCGGCGGCTTTTTTTCCCGTCCCGTGACCCGCAACTGGCCCACCGGCGGTGGCGACCTGACCATCCGCGCCGGGCGCGACGTGCGCGGGGTCGCGGGCGATCAGCTCGTCACCGGGTGGCTGCGGCGCCGCGGCGGGGGCAGCCGGTTCGGCCGCACGGTGCCGACCGAGTGGGCGCTGGCGTTCTCCGAGTTCCGCCAGGGGGTCGGCGCCCTCGGCGGCGGCGACGTTCGCATCCGCGCCGGGCGCGACGTCGACAACCTGGCCGCGTCGGTACCCACCACCGGCCTGAAGGACACCGCCGGCGCGATCCGCAGTTGGGGCGGCGGCGACCTGTCGGTCGACGCCGGGCGCGACATCCGCAGCGGCCTGTTCTTCGTCGGCCGCGGAAACGGACACCTCTACGCCGGCGGCGCGGTGACCAGCGGCCGCACCGCCAACGGGAACCCGGTGCACACCTTCCTGGCACTGGGCGCGGGCGCCATCGATCTCACCGCCCGCCGCGACCTGCAGCTCGAGACCGTCTTCAATCCGACGGTCAGCGGCCAGCCCAACGGGACCGGAATCGGCGACACCTCGGTGTTCTTCACCTACGCCCCCGACAGCGCGGTGCGGTTGCTGTCGTTGAGCGGGGACCTCGCGCTGGTGAACAACTCCACCGCCGTGGAGCAGTCCGCGCGCTCGGTCAGGTTCAATCCCACCGCGGCGGTGTTCGTCTATCCGCCGACGCTGCGGGCGGCCGCGCCCGCGGGCACCATCGACCTCAACGGGGCCCTGTGGCTGTATCCGTCGGCACGCGGCGGGCTGGACCTGCTCGCCGGCGGCGACGTGCGGGCGACGGGTGCCACCGTCGGGGTCTCGGACGGCGATCCGGCGCTGCTGCCGGGCCCGGTCGGACCCGACGCCAATTACACCCGCGCCAACCTGGAGATCACGTTCAACCACGCCGCGCGCCCGCTGCACGCCGGCGACCCCGAACCGGTGCGCGTGGTCGCCGCCGGCGGCGACCTGCGCGGCGGCAACTGGCGCCTGCCCAAGGCGGCACGCGTGATCGCCGGGCGCGACGTCGTCGACTTCAATTTTCAGGGCCAGAACGCCAACGCCGGCGACGTGACCGTGGTGCAGGCCGGCCGCGACCTACGCTACGACGGCACCTCCATCTCACCCGAGATCCGCCTCGGCGGACCGGGGCGGCTGGCGGTCAGCGCCGGCCGCGACATCGACCTCGGCTTCTCCGCCGGCATCACCACGATCGGCAACGCCGTAAACGGCGCGCTGCCGGTACGCGGGGCGGATGTCACCGTGCTCGCCGGGCTCGCGCGCGCGCCCGCCTACGACGCGTTCGCCGCGCGCTACTTCGCGCCCGGCGCGCGCTATTCGCCGCTGCTGACCGCGGCGATGCGCGCCCGCAGCGGTGATCCGTCCCTCAGCCCGGCCGACGCCCTGGCGCGCTTCCGCGCGCTGCCGCCGCTGGAGCGGCGCCCGCTGATCCTGCAGGCGTTCTACACGGAGCTGCGCGACGCCGGCCGCGCCGCGAGCGCCGGGGCCGGCTTCCAGCGCGGCTTCGACGCCATCCGCACACTGTTCCCGGGATCGGATTACCGCGGCGATCTGAACATGTTCTTCAGCCGCATCTACACCCTCGCCGGCGGCGACATCAACCTGCTGGTCCCGGGCGGTCGGGTCAACGCGGGGCTCGCCAACCCGCCGGCGAACCTGGGCCAGAGCAAGAGCCCCTCGGACCTCGGGATCGTCGCCCAGGGGCCGGGGAGCGTGCGCGCCTTCACGCGCGACGATTTCCTGGTCAACCAGTCGCGCGTGTTCACGCTCCAGGGCGGCGACATCCTGATCTGGTCCTCGCGCGGCAACATCGACGCCGGCCGCGGCGCCAAGACCGCAATCTCCGCGCCGCCGCCGCAGCTCATCGTCGACGCCCGCGGCAACGTGCGCGTGGACTTCTCGAACGCGGTGGCCGGCAGCGGGATCCGCGCAATCGTGACCCGGGAGGGAGTCACGCCGGGCAGCGTCGACCTCGTCGCGCCCGCCGGCGTCGTCAACGCCGGTGACGCCGGGATCGGCTCGGCCGGCAATCTCAACATCGCCGCGGTGAGCGTGCTCGGGGCGCAGAACATCCAGGTCTCGGGCACCGTCACCGGGGTGCCGGTGGCGAACACCGGCGCCCTCGCCGCGAGCCTCAGCGGCGTGAGCAACCTCACCGGCAGCGTCAGCCAGATCGCCCAGCAGTCGCTCGATACGCTCGGCCGCAGCGACCGCGCCAACGCCGCGGGTGGCCCCGGCGCGTTGTCGTTCCTGACCGTGCAGTTCCTCGGCTTCGGAGAATGAGCCCCTACGCAGGAGTGCCCCGGCCATGCAGGAGAACCGACCCGAAATGAAGGCCCCCCAACGATCCCCGTCCGCGCACCGGGTGCTGGGACCGCTGTTGCTCGCGGCCCTGTTGCTGCCCGGCATCGCGCAGGCGTGGTGGAACGACCATTGGTCCTACCGCAAGCAGATCACGATCCAGACGCAGCCGCCCGCCCCCGGCGCGGCCGCCGCCGCGGCCACCGGCACGCCCCCCGGCACGCCCCCCGGCGCGACGCGCGCCAAGCCCGCGGGCGTCCCGGCCGGGCTCCCGCTGCTGGTGCGCCTGCACTCGGGCAACTTCTCGTACTTTCTCGATCTCAAGTCCGATGCGGGCGACCTGCGCTTCCTCGCCGCTGACGACAAGACCCCGCTCAAATACAGCGTCGAGAAGTTCGATCCCCTCAACGGGATCGCCCTGATCTGGGTGCAGGCGCCGCCCGCCCCGGCCGGCGGCGGGATCGACCGGTTCTGGATGTACTACGGCAACCAGGACGCCGGGGCCGGGACCGACCCGCAGGCCACCTACGACGTGCACCAGGTCGCGGTCTATCACTTCGACAACAAGACGGGCGCGCCGCGCGACGCCACCGCCTACGGCAACGATGCGGTGCGCTCGGCGGCCGCGCCCGACGCCGCGTCGATCATCGGTGCCGGTGCGCGCCTCAGCGGGAAGGGCGGCATCGTGCTCCCGGATTCGCCGAGCCTGCGCCTCGGGGCCGCCGGGTTCACCCTCACCGCGTGGCTGCGGGTGGCGCAGGCGCAGGAGGACGCCTATCTGTTCGCGCGCAGCGACACCGACGGGCGCGGTCTGTTCGTCGGCCTCGACGCCGACGGCCTCTATGCCCGCATCGACACCGCCCCCGGCGCCTCGGTCGCGACCCCGCACGTGGCCTTCGCCCCCGGGAGCTGGCACCAGGTCGCGGTGACCCTTGGGGACGGGCGCCTCATCCTCTATCTCGACGGGGCGCAAGCGGCGAGCGTGGCGGCGCCGGCCGTGGAGATGGGGGGTCCCATCGGGCTCGGCGCCGCCGCCGACGGCAGTCACGCGCTGCGCGGCGAGATCGACGAGGTACGCCTGTCCAACCGCGCGCGGCCCCCGGCGTGGATCGCGGCCGCGGCCGCCGACGAGGCGCCGGGCTCGACCCTCCTGCGCTACGGCGGCGACGAACAGAACGGCGGCGGCTCCTGGGGCACTTCGTATTTCGGGACCATCCTGCGTTCGGTCACCACCGACGGCTGGGTCATCATCACCCTGCTGGTGCTGATGGGCATGGTCAGCTTCGCCGTCATGGCCGTCAAGGCGCGCACCATCCGCCGCACCAAGGCGGGCAACCGCCGCTTCGTCGAGGCCTTCGAGCGCAGCAAGGCGGCCGCGTTCGCCGCCGCCGGGCGCAGCGCCGGCGCCGCCGCGCGCGCGGCCCCCCTGCCCGGGGTCGTGCGCCTGACAAAGGGCGACGCGACCTTCGCCGGGTCCTCGCTCTACCGGATCTACGTGGCCGGCATCAACGAACTCGACCTGCGCTTCGGCGCCGACACCCACGGCGCGATGCTGCGGCCGCAGGCGCTGCAGGCGATCCGCGCACGCCTCGACGCCGCCCTGGTGCGTGAGATCCAGCGCCTGAACAACCAGATGGTGCTGCTCACCATCGCCATTTCCGGCGGCCCCTTCCTCGGCCTGCTCGGCACGGTGATGGGCGTGATGATCACCTTCGCCGCGATCGCCGCCACCGGCGACGTCAATATCAACGCGATCGCGCCCGGCATCGCCGCCGCGCTGGTGGCGACCGTCGCCGGGCTCGCCGTCGCGATCCCGGCGCTGTTTGCCTACAACTACCTGATGACGCGGATCAAGGAGATCGCGGCGGACATGCGCGTGTTCGTCGACGATTTCCTCGGCCGCATCGCCGAGGCCCACGGGGAATAGCCGGAGGTGCGCAATGAGCGCGCAGCGCGACGAAGAACTCTACGACGACATCAACATCACGCCGATGCTGGATCTGGCCTACGTGCTGCTGGTGATCTTCATCATCATGACCACCGCGACGGTGCAGGGCATCCGCGTCAACCTGCCCAAGGCCAGCGCCACGCCGAGCCTGGCCAAACCGCAGACCAAGGCGATCACGATCACCGCCGACGGGACCATCTATCTGGACACCTACCCGGTGAGCATGGCGGAACTCAAGAGCCGCCTGCGGCAGTACAAGGCCGCCAATCCGGATCTGCCGGTGGTCGTGAAGGGCGACGCCGACGTCGCCTACAAACAGGTCATCGCGGTGCTGGCGATGCTCAACGAGCTCCAGATCCACCGCCTCGGCCTCGTGACCCAGCGACTGGTGAAGTGAACCCGGAATCCCCAGCGGGAAAACCTGGAGGACAGGTCATGGACCCACACAGAATCGCCATACGCTACGCCTCCGTGGGCGCCGGTGCGCTGCTCGCGGTGAGCGCGGTCACCGCCTGCGCGATGCTGCTGCGCGGCTGGCTGATGGAGACGCCGGCGCCGCCGCGGCGCATGGTGCAGCAGATCACGCTCGTCGCGCCGCCCCCGCCCCCGCCCAAGGTGCAGGAGCCGCCGCCCGAGCCGCAGCAGAAGCAGGTCGATCTCGCCCGGCCCAAGCAGGAGGCGCCGCCCGAGAAGCCCGCCGACGTCCCCCCGCCCGGCAAGCTCGGACTCGACGCCAAGGGCGGCGCCGGCTCGGACGGCTTCGGGCTCGCCGCGCGCAAGGGCGGGCGCGACCTCATCGGCGCGGCCGGCGGCAGCCGCTTCGGGCACTACGCCAGCGCCCTGCAGCGCGACGTGCAGGCGGCGCTCGATGCCGAGAGCCGGCTCCGCACCCGCGACTATTCGGTCGTCGTGCGCATCTGGCTCCGTCCCGACGGCGGGGTGCGGCGCGTGGAACTCAGCGGCTCCACCGGCAGGCCCGCCCTCGACCGCATGATCGTGCGTCGGCTCTCGGCGCTGGGCGCCCTCGCCGCGGCGCCGCCGCCCGACATGCCCCAGCCGCTGCGCCTGCGCATCTCCTCGCGGATGTGAACCCGACGACAAACCCGAACGAAGCGGTCCCGCGCCGCGCGACCGACGGAAGCCCACTGTCATGCGAATGTTCAAGACCCTGCCCCTGGCCCTGATCCTGCTGATCGCGGCGCCCGTCGCCCACGCCGCCGGCGACGCCGAAGTCACCGAGCTGCGCGACACCATGCACAATCTGATCGAGCTGCTGGTGCAGGAGGGGGTGCTCACGCGGGCGCGCGCCGACGCGCTCATCCGCCGGGCGCAGCGCCGCGCGGCGGCGGCCGGCGGCGGAACCCCCGCCGGCGGGGGAGGGCCCGGCCCGGCGCCGGTCGTGCGCGTGCCCTATGTGCCCGAGATCGTCAAGGACCAGATCCGCAAGGAGGTTCGCTCCGGACTGCGCAAGGAGGTGGTCCACGACGTCCTCGTGAAGGCGCGCAGCGAACGCTGGGGCGTTCCCGGCGCGCTGCCCGACTGGATCCGGCGTATCCGCCTCTACGGTGACATCCGCCTGCGCGAGGAATCGGACTTCTTCGCCGCCGACAACGCGCCCAACGCGATCCTCGATTTTCAGAAGGTCAATCAGTCGGGCGGGCTGAGCCGGACCAACCAGCCGTTCCTCAACACCACCGAGGACCGGCAACGCCTGCGACTGCGTCTGCGACTGGGGCTCAACGCCCTGATCACCGATGGCCTGGAGGCCGGCGTGCGCATCGCCACCGGCAGCTTCAACAACCCGGTCTCCACCAACCAGACACTGGGGAATTTCAATCAGCCATTCCGGCTGGTGCTCGACCGCGCCTACCTGCACTACCGCGGCTGGGGCGGCCGCGTCCAGGCCTGGGGCGGGCGCCTCCCCGACCCCTGGTTCCACACCGACCTGGTCTGGGATCCGGACCTGAACTTCGACGGCGTCGCCGCGACCGTGCGTCCGCTCGGCCCGCCGGGCCGCGCCGGCACCGGCGTGGCCTTCTCTCCGTTCCTGACGCTCGGGGGGTTCTCCATACAGGAGGTCGAACTGAGCGCCCACGACAAGTGGTTGCTGGCCGCGCAGGGCGGCTTCGACTGGGCGCTGAGCGACAGGCTCCGGCTGCGCTTCGGCGCGGCGTACTACGACTACGAAAACGTCCAGGGGGTGCGCAACACGCTCGACAGCCGCCTGACGGACTTCACCGCGCCGGCGTTCATCCAGAACGGAAACAGCATGTGCGAGATCAGCAACGACTCGACGCAGTCGTTCCGCCTGTTCGGCCTGTGCGCCGATTTCAAGGAGGCCAACGCGACCGCGTCGATCGACTATGCCGGCTTCGGTCCCAACCACGTGACCGTCACCGCCGACTACGTGCGCAACCTCGGGCTCAACCGGGATGCGATCCAGCGCGAATTCGGGCAGCTCGTGCCCAAGAGCGACGAGGGCTATCAGCTCATCGTCGCGGTCGGGCGTCCGCGGATACACCGCCGCCATGACTGGCGCCTGTCGGCGGCCTACAAGCGCCTGGAGGCGAACGCGGTCCTCAGTTCCTTCACCGACTCCGATTTCCACCTCGGCGGCACCAATGCCGTGGGCTGGATCCTGCGCGGCAGCTACGGACTGGCGACGAACACCTGGCTGGCCGTCAGTTGGCTGAGTTCGCGGCAGATCGACGGCCCGCCCTACGGGGTGGACGTGCTGCAGGTCGACCTCAACGCCCGGTTCTGACGGCGGTCGGGACCGGTTCATCCGACACGGGAGGACAGGCAATGGATACCCGCCGATTCATGCGCGACGCCCTCGCTGCGTTCGCGATCGGGATGCTCTCGGTGCACGTCGCGGCCGCGGACCAGCGGCGCACCGACCCCGGGCAGGAGGCGCTGCGCCGCGCACAGTACCTGTTACGCGACCTGAACGCGAAGCTGGAGGCGGCCCAGGCCGAGAACGGCAAGCTGCAGGAGCGGCTCGCGGCCGCCGAAAAGAAGGTCGCCGCCCTTGAACGGGCCGGGACCCGAAGCGCCAAGCGCAATCGGGAACTCAAGCGTTACAACTCCGGCCTCGCCGGGCGCCTGCGCCAGTATCAGCAGCGCCTCGAGGAGTTGGCGCAGGCGCAGCGCAAGACGCTCGCGCAACTCGAGGAGACCCGTACCCAACGCGACGGCCTGCGCTCGATCCTCGCGCGCCAGGTGCGGCGCATCGAGTACTGCGAAGGGGCCAACCGCAAGCTCTACCGGGCGGGGATCGACCTGCTGCGCAGCTACCGGGACAAGGGGGTATGGGACGCCCTGCTGCAACGCGAACCGGTCACCGGTATCGGCCGGGTGCAGTTGGAGAACATCCTGCAGGGCTATCGCGAACGCATCGAGAAGGCGCACCTCGGCACCGGGACCACCGCCGCCCGTTGACGGCGCGCGCGCCGCGGTTCCCGGTGCGTCGCCGTCGATGTAGCCCGGATGGAGCGCAGCGCAATCCGGGAATGGAATTCCCCCAGCACCGTGATTCCCGGATTCCGGCCTGCGGCCTTCATCCGGGCCACGATGCGGCGGGTCCGCGACGACGATCGGCGACGATCGATGTAGCCCGGATGGAGCGCAGCGGAATCCGGGAATGGAATTCCTTCCTGCACTGTGATTCCCCGGATTGCGGCCTGCGGCCTTCATCCGGGCTACGATGCGGCGGGTTCGCGACGACGATCGGCGACGATCGATGTAGCCCGGATGGAGCGCAGCGCAATCCGGGAATGGAATTCCCCCGGCACCGTGATTCCCCGGATTGCGGCCTGCGGCCTTCATCCGGGCTACGATGCGGCGGGTTCGCGACGACGATCGGCGACGATTGATGTAGCCCGGATGGAGCGCAGCGGAATCCGGGGATGGAATTCCCTCCTGCACCGTGAGTTCCCGGATTGCGGCCTGCGGCCTTTATCCGGGCTACGATGCCTACGATGCCGGCGCGGTGTGCCGCATGCCGGGCGCGCGTCAGCGGGCGCGCAGGATCCGTGCGAGGACGACGGCGCTGTTGTGGGTCTCGTCGCGCGCGGCGTAGACGAGCGTGAGGGTGCCCGCGCGCGCGAGCCGACGCAGTTCCGCCAGCTCGTCGGGCCGTTCGCGCAGCTCAGCGGTGTAGCGGCGCACGAATTCCTCCCAGCGCGCCGGGTCGTGGCCGAACCACTTGCGCAGCTCGGTGCTCGGGGCGACCTCCTTCATCCAGCGGTCGACGCGCGCATCGGCCTTGCGCACGCCGCGCGGCCACAGCCGCTCCACCAGGACGCGCACGCCGTCGGCGGCGGCGGGTTTCTCGTAGACGCGCTTGACGCGGATCACGGCCCGAACCCCGCGCCGCGCGCGGCACGCTCCAGGCGCGCGAGTGTCGCGCCCTGCCACCAGCGCTCGCTGCCGTCGCCGTCCGACCAGCTAAGGCGTCCGGCGCCGAGATCCAGGGTCAGGCCGCAGGGTCCGGCGGGGCTGCGGGCCGCGGCCGCGTACAGGGCCCGGCCCGGTTCGCGGTCGAGCAGGCTCAGGAGCGCCTGCGCGAGGCGCGCCGGGGCCGCCCCGGGGTCATCCAGCCATCCCACGTCGATCTCGGCCAGGCAGTGCACCGCGTCCGATCCGCCCTTCGCGGGGGGCGACGGCGACGCCCCGCCGCCGGCGCGCGCCGCCCCTGCGCCGACTATACTCTAAACGGGGTCGCGCCGGGCGCACATCCCGGTGCGGCCCGGGTGGGGACCGCGGGCGGGCCGTGCGCACGGCCCGCCCGCGGGGCGAAACACGCCTCGCAGGCACCGCCCGGCGGCGGGCGCGGCCGCGCGATCCCGCGGGGAGGGTCCGGTCGGAGGGTTGGTCATGACCATGGCGGCGACACTGCAGCGCTATCTGATCCGCCGGGGCGTCGACTACGAGCTGATCTCCCATCCGCACACCGCTTGCAGTGCGCAGACCGCACAGGCGGCGCATATTCCCGGCGCGCGCCTGGCGAAAGGGGTGATCCTCGAGGACGACACCGGCTACCTGATGGCGGTCGTGCCGGCGAGCCGGCACCTGCGCCTGGGGGCCGTGCGTGCACTCCTGCACCGCAACGTCGGGCTCGCGACCGAGTCCGAGCTGGAGGCCCTGTTCGGGGACTGTGACCGCGGGGCGGTCCCGCCCGTCGGCGCGGCCTACGGGCTGGAAACGGTGATCGACGACAGCCTGACCGAGGAGCCGGAGGTGTACTTCGAGGCGGGCGACCACGAGGAACTCGTGCGCCTGTCGACGGAGCACTTCGTCGGCCTGCTCGGATCGGCGCACCGCGGGGCGATCTCCGCACGCGGCTAGGGGTCTCTCGGACTTGGGTGCGATCTCCCGCCGCCGCGTAGAACATCCCTAAGTCCGACAGGCTCCTAGGTCCGGCGGGCTCCCAGGCCGCCGCTCTCGCCGCGCGGGGTGCGGCGTGCGCGCGCTTTGCGTAGAATCCCCGGGCATCCGATCGCCCATCCGGACCGCCCCGCGCCCATGCCCTCCCCCCCGTCCCCGCCCGATCCCGCGACGCCGGATCCGGAGGCGGTGTGCGCCCTGGCGCGCACGGCGGCGCGGGCGGAACTGCTGCCGCGTTTCGGGCGTTCCGCGGGCGTGCGCAAGGACGACGGCAGCGTCGTCACTGCGGCCGACCTCGCCATGGAGCGGCGCCTCGCCGCCGAGCTGACGCGGTACTGGCCGCAGATCCCGGTGCTCGCCGAGGAGATGGATCCCGCGGCGCAGCGCGCCGCCCTCGGCACCGGCGGGGCGGTGTGGATCGTCGACCCCCTCGACGGGACCAGCAACTTCGCCGCCGGCGTCCCGTTCTTCTGCGTCTCGCTCGCGCTGGTGCGCGGCGGGCGCGTCCACACCGCGGTGGTGTATGATCCGGTGAGGGACGAGGGTTTCGCCGCCGTGGAGGGCCGCGGGGCATGGTGCGGGGGGCAGCCCCTGGACTGCGCCGCGCGACCCGCTCCGCCCCTGGCGGAGGCGGTGGCGGGCGTGGATTTCAAGCGCCTGTCCGCGGACCTCGCCGGGCGCCTGGTGCGCGCGGCGCCGTACCGCTCGCAGCGCAACTTCGGCGCCGCGGCGCTCGACTGGTGCTGGGTGGCGGCCGGACGCTACGCGGTGTATCTGCACGGCGGGCAGCAATTGTGGGACCACGCCGCGGGCAGCCTCATCCTGGCGGAGGCCGGGGGCCGGGCCTGCACGCTGGAGGGCGAGGCGGTGTTCCGGCCGGCGCTCGGGCCGCGCTCGGTGGTGGCGGCGGGCACGCCGCGGGCCTTCGGCGAGTGGTGTGCGTGGCTCGGGGTCACGCCGTTGCGGGACTGACCAACGGAGGTGCGCTATGGCATCGGAGGTCACCGGTCACCTGCGCCGGCTCGTCGCCCGGCGCGCCGAGGACTCGCTGTTGGCGCGCGGGGCGCTGGAGATCGCGCGGCTCGAGTACCCGGACCTCGATCCCGAGGAGTACCTGCGGCGCCTCGACGAGTACGCCGAACGCGTGCGCGGGGGCACGGCACCGGGCGCAGGACTCACCGACCGGGTCCTCACTCTCAACCGGGTCCTGTTCGAGGAAGAGGGCTACGCGGGCAACCTCGAGGAATACTACGATCCCCGCAACAGTTTCCTGAACGACGTGATGGACCGGCGCCTGGGCCTGCCGATCACCCTGTCGATCGTGTATCTGGAGGTCGGGCGGCGGGCCGGGCTCGCGGTGGAGGGCGTCTCGTTTCCGGGGCACTTCCTGGTCAAGGTCCCGGTGCAGGGCGGGGCCCTGGTGCTCGATCCGTTCGACGCCGGGCGCTCGCTCGATGAGGACGATCTGCGCGAGCAACTCGCCCAGGTCTACGGCGACGATCCGGCCCCGTCCGTGACGCAACTCCTCGGCGCCGCCTCGCCGCGTGAGATCCTGGTGCGCCTGTTGCGCAATCTCAAGGGCGTGTACCTGCGGCGCAACCAGCTCGAGAAGGTGCTCGAGGTGATGAACTGCGTGCTGGCGATCGCGCCCGAACTGGCCGCCGAGGTCCGCGACCGCGGGCGGCTGCTCGAGCGTCTGGAATGTCTGCGCCCGGCGCTCGAGGACTACCAGCGCTATCTCGAGCTGGTACCGGACGCGCCCGATTCCGACCAGGTGCGCCGCGACCTCATCCGCATCCAGCAGGACGCGCAGCGCATCCATTGACCCACACGCATGCCTGCCCGCCGTGCGCTCGGCGCGGCGGACGGAGCCGTCGATGCCCCTGCCCCATGCACGCCTGCTGACGGACCTCCTGGCGACGCCCACGGCGCCGTTCCGCGAGGACCTCGTCGCGGCGCTCGCCGCCGGCTGGCTCGAGCGCAGCGGCGTGCCGCACTTCGCCGACCCCGCCGGCAACCTCGTGGTCGGGGCGGAGTCGGCGCGCGCCTACCGCGCGCTGGTGCGCGCGCGCGGGTCCGAGCCGGTGCGCCTGTTCGTCGCCCACATGGACCATCCCGGATTCCACGGGCGGCGCTGGCGCGCCGACGGGAGCCTGGAGGTCGTCTGGCACGGGGGATCTCCCGTCCGGCACCTGCGCGGCGCCCGGGTCTGGCTCGCCGACGCCGACGGCTACGCGGGATCCGGGCGTCTGGCGGCGGCGACGCTGCACTGTTCGGGCCGCTTCCTCGCCGCGGCACGGGTGCGGGTGCGCATCGAGGGGCGGCCGCGTCCCGCGGCGCGCTCGTTGTTCGGCGGCTTCAGCTTCCGGGCGCCGGTCTGGCACGCCGGCGGGCGGATCTACACCAAGGCGGCCGATGACCTCGTCGGCGTCTACGCGATCCTCGCCACGCTGCGCCGCGGCGTCGGCGCCGCGCCGGTCCTCGGCCTGCTCACGCGTGCCGAGGAGGTCGGCTTCGTCGGCGCGGTCCGCCACTTCGAACTCGGCTGGCTGCGGGGCGCGGCGCGCCCGCCCTTGTGCGTCAGCCTGGAGACCTCGCGCACCCTTCCCGGCGCGCGCATCGGCGCCGGTCCCGTGGTGCGCCTCGGGGACCGGCGCACGGTCTTCGACCCCGGCGCGCTGCGGGTGCTCACCGGGATCGCCGCGCGCCGGCTGCCGGGCCGCCATCAACGCCGCATCATGGACGGCGGGGCCTGCGAGGCGAGCGCGGCGACCGCCTGGGGGCTGCCCGCGGTGGGGATCTCGGTGCCGCTCGGCAACTATCACAACCAGGGCTTCGAGGGCGGCCCCGACTGCCGCGGCCGCGAGGGGCCGGCCCCGGAGTTCGTCCACCGCGACGACATCGCCGGCCTGCTGGCCCTCTGCCGTGCGCTCGCCGCCCGCGGGCTGCCGTGGGCCGACCCGTGGGCGGACGACCGCAGGCGCCTGGTGCGCAACGCCGCGCGCTACGCCGGCCTGTTCGCGGGGCGGCCCCGTCCCTGATGCGCGCGCAGTTTCCGCCGACGCGCGATCTCGACGGCGCGTTGCAACGTCCCTCGCAGACTTTTTAGCTCGCCGCGTGCGGCATTGGTGCGTACGCAGCCTCCGCGAATCAAACGCTTACGTGTTCGATTTCGATCCGTATGCGGGGCGTTGCCGCCCCGCCCCGACGGGCCGTTTCGAGCTGCCTGTTAAGCGTCGTTTCAGCTTGTTCGGCTAGCCTGAAGTCCGGTGAAACGGTACAGAGGGCGGCGCGATGGAGACGAGGTCGGAAGTGAAGGTCTGGGATCCGTTGGTCCGGATCTTCCACTGGGGCGTGGTAGGGGCGTTCACGGTCGCCTACGCGAGCGGAGAAGACTGGATCGACGTGCACGTAGCGGCCGGCTACGTCCTGGGCGTGCTGGTGGCGGTACGCCTCGTGTGGGGAGCGGTCGGCACCCGCCACGCGCGCTTCAGCGACTTCGTCCGCCGCCCGGCGGTGGTGACGGCCTACCTCGGGGATCTGGTGCGCCAGCGCCCGCGGCGCTATCTCGGGCACAATCCCGCCGGTGGTGCCATGATCGTGCTGATGCTGGCGGCGCTGGCGGCGACCACGCTCACGGGCCTGGTGCTGCTGGGCGTCGGGGAACACGCCGCGGGTCCACTGGCCGGGGCGCTGGCCGGTGCGGGAACCGGGTGGCATGAGCCGCTGGAGGAGGTGCATGAGTTTTTCGCCGACTTCACCCTGCTCCTGGTCCTGCTGCACGTGGCGGGCGTGGTGGTGGAGAGCCTCGTGCACCGGGAGAATCTGGTGCGCAGCATGATCACGGGGCGCAAGGAGCGTCGCGCCGGGGATCCGGTCGAGGGCGGATGATGCGCCGGGACCTCCTTGCGGCCGCGGCGGCGGCCGCCTGGGTCGCGGCGACCCAGGCGGCCGACCTCGGTTCGGAGGCGGCACGCCGGCTGCGCGCCGCGGGCGTGATCGTGCCGCTCGCCGCGGTCGTGAGCAAGGCGCAGAGGGCCTATCCGGGGCGCCTGCTGGAGGTCGAACTGGAGCGCTCCGGCACGCGGTACCTGTACAAGCTGGAGGTCGTCGGCGCGGGCGGGATCGTATGGGAGCTGTATTACGATGCGCGCGACGCCACGCTGCTGGCGGCCGAACCGGAGCGGTGAGCATGCGCCTGCTGGTGGTCGAGGACGACGCGGTGCTGGCCCGGCGTATGCGTGAGGACCTGAGTCGGGCGGGCTTTGCGGTGGATATCGCCGGCGACGGGGTCGAGGGTCAATACCGGGGAGAGGTCGAACCCTATGACGTGGTGGTTCTGGATCTGGGCCTGCCGCGCCGGTCCGGGCTGGATGTGCTGCGCGCGTGGCGCGCCGCCGGGCACCGGGTGCCGGTGCTCGTCCTTACCGCCCGCGACGCCTGGCACGAGAAGGTAGAGGGGTTCAAGGCGGGAGCTGACGACTATCTCGGCAAGCCTTTTCATATCGAGGAACTGCTGGCGCGGGTGCAGGCCCTGGTACGCCGTGCGAGCGGCGTCGTGCCCGCTGCGCTCGCCGCCGGCGGTCTTGCGCTCGACGAAGACCGCCAGCGGGTGAGCGTCGCCGGCGGCGAGCCGGTCGAGCTGACGGCGACGGAGTTTCGCCTGCTGCGTTATTTCATGCTGAATCCCGGCAAGGTGCTGTCGAAGGCGCGTCTGGCGGAACACATCTACGAATATGACGCGGACCCCGACAGCAACGTCATCGAGGTGCACGTGAACCACCTGCGTCGCAAGATCGGCCGCGATCGCATCGAGACCCGCCGCGGGCAGGGCTACGTGTTCGTGGGCGGCGGATGAAGCCGTCGCTGCGCGCACAACTGACGGCGGGGCTCGTCTTCAGCCTCTTGGTCGTGTCGGCGGCGCAGTGGGTCGCGGCGGCGATGTCGATTCGCGGCTTGCTCGAAGGATACGCGGCGACGCGCCTGCAGCATGACACCGAGGGCCTGCTGGCGGCGCTGCGTTTCGGCGCCGGCGGGCGGCCGCACCTCGACGCCCGGTATGTGGCGCCGGTCTTCCGGCGACCGCTCTCCGGACATTACTTCACGATCGTCGTCGATCCCGCACCGCCACTGCGCTCCCGCTCTCTGTGGGACTCCACGCTGCCGGTGCCCGCGCTCCGACCCGGGGCCGTCCGGCGCAGCTACGTTTCGGGCCCGAGTGGCCGGCCGCTTCTGATGCTGACGAGCGCGTTTACCAAGCAGGGGCGCGAGTTGCGCATCGCCGTCGCCGAGGATCTCGGACCGGTGTATGCGGGTGCGCGCAAACTGGGCCTGCGCTATGCGTCGGCGGCCGCAGCGGCGATCCTGGTCCTCGTCGTGCTCCAACTGTGGATCGTCCGCAGGGCCCTGCGCCCGCTCGGCCGCGCACGGGAGCAGCTCGTACGCCTCGGCCGCGGTGAGATCGCAACCCTGGATGAGACGCTCCCGCGCGAGATCCGTCCGCTGGTGGAGGAGATCAATCGGCTCCTCGACGTGCAGCGCCGGCGTCTGGAGCGCTCGCGCAATGCGCTCGGGAATCTCGCGCATGGTCTCAAGACGCCGCTGACGCATCTCGCGCAGATCACCGAGCGCCTCGATTCGGAACTCGGCTCCGAGGCCAGCGCACAGGCGCGCGAGCGCATCGGCGATCTGCGCCGGATCATCGAGCGCGAGCTGCGGCGCGCGCGGCTGGCGGGGGCCGGGCCGGCTACGGCGTGGGTGGACCTCGCCGTGGAGATCCCGGCGCTGCTGGAGGTGCTACGCGGGATCTATCGCAGCAAGGGTGTACGTATCGAGGCGCGTATCGCGCCCGAGACGGTGTTCCCGGCGGATCGCGAGGACCTGCTGGAACTGGCGGGCAACTTGGTGGACAACGCCTGCAAGTGGGCCCGCGGGCGCGTCCGTGTCACAGCCGCTCCGGCCCCGGCGGGGGGCGACGGGCTGGTCCTGGTCGTGGAGGACGACGGCCCGGGGATCGGCGAGCGGGAGCGCGAGGTCCTGATCGCCCGTGGGGTGCGTGCGGATGAGACGGTCCCCGGGCACGGCCTCGGACTATCGATCGTGCGCGACATACTCGAGCTGTACGGAGGGCGCCTGTCGCTCGACCGCTCGCCCGCCCTCGGCGGCCTGCGCGCGCGCGTGGAGCTTACGGCCCCCGGCGGGAGCTGAGGGCGCCGCTTCAGGCGGCGGCCTGCAGGTAGCGGCGCGAGAGTTCGTTGAGGGCGCGCTGATAGTGGTCGAACAGCAACGCCAGGCGCAGGAAGACCTCGTCGAGGCGGTATTCGCGGGCCAGCGGGTGGCCGGATGCGCGTTCGAAGTAGGCGCGCCCGAACTCGACGTAGTAATCCATGTCCACCGGCCGGCGCCGGTACCGGTGGCGGTGTTCGATCCACTGCGGAAACAGCCCCGTCAGGTAGAGCGAGTAGTTGCCGATGTGGCTGTAGAGCAGGAAGCGGCGACGTGCGTCGGCGTCCGCGGCCGCGGCGATCATCTCGACGAGGTAGACGTAATGCTCGCGCTCGTGCGGGGCGATGCGGTGGAGGCGGTCGGCGCGCACGAACAGGCTCAGGAGATTGGCGAGGTAGTGGATGACGCGCCGGTCGAGCGGGGCACGGCCGGAGCCCAGCACACGGCGAAGCAATACGTTGAAGAACAGGAACGGCGAGACGTCGAGCAGCAGCTCGCGCGAATCCAGGATCGAGCGCAGCACGAACTCGCTGTCGAGCATCGATTCGACCGTCGTCGGAATGCGGTCGAACAGCTCGGCGATCTCCGTGTAGCTGCGCCCCGGCTCGGGGAAGTTCTCGATCAGAAAGCGCAGGTCGCGGTTGCGCAGCGCATGGACATCGGTTACGGCGAAGTCGGGTCGTGTCATCTGCATCCACCCCGCAGCGGGCCGGATCGCGGCCCGCAGATCCTCAGCCTAATTTCTAGGATCCGCCGGCCTGCGCTGTCAAGGGGGCCGATGTCCGCGGCGATGGCGTGGTTGCCGCGAGGTGGTGCTCCAGGATGTTGCGGTAGTTGCGGATCCGGGCCACGTACTCGACCGGCTCGCTTCCGCGCGCGTAACCGTGCGGCAGGGTTCGATAGTAGCGCTCGCGCGAGAGCAGGGGCAGGACCTTTGCCACCGCGCTCCAGCGGTCGGGGTCGCGGCCCAGGCGCCGCGCCAGGGTGCGTGCGTCGCGGATGTGCCCGAGGCCGATGTTGTAGGCGGCGAGCGCGAACCAGGTGCGGTCCGGTTCCGGGATCGACTTCGGCAGCGCCGCGCGCAGCCGCGCCAGGTAGCGCGCGCCGCCCTCGATGCTCTGCAACGGGTCGAGTCGCCGTCTGACGCCCAGCGCGCGGGCGGTGTCCAGGGTCAGCATCATGAGGCCGCGTACGCCCGTGGGGCTCGCCGCGCGCGCATTCCAGTACGACTCCTGGTAGGACTGGGCGGCGAGCCACGTCCAGCCGATGCCGGTGGCGCGCGCCGCGCGCCGGAACATCGCGCGGTACTTCGGCAGCCGGGTACGGATGCGGCGCAGGAAGGCACGCGTGTCCACGTAGTCGAAGACGCGGATGTAGCCGTAGTACTTGTTCATCGTCCGTGTCAGGGCCCCGCTGCGCCGGTAGCGGGCGAACCAGGCGTCGAGGGCGCGTTGCAGGCTGCGCGCATCGCGGGGCAGGGCCCAAGCCAGTTCCTGGGGGCGGGTGAGGTCGAACGCGATCGCGAGACCGGGGTAGTAGCGGCGGTTGATGGCGACGATGTTGGAGTCGGCCACGGTGCACTGCACGCGGCCCTGCGATACCGCTTCCAGCAGTTCCTCGCTGCTGCGGTCGGGATCGACGCGCCAGTGCAGATCCGGGTGCGATCGTTGCAGCGCCTCGAGTCGTTCGACGTAGCTGCTCCGCGCGGTGACCACGAGCCGAACCCCGGAGAGCGCCGCCACCGAGCGCGGCAGCCGGGCTCCGCGGCGGCAGACGACCTGCTGGCGCACCCGCTCGTAGGCGGGCCCGAAGAGGAAATCCGCGCGCCGCGCCCGCGTGCGGGTGAGTCCCGCGGCGGCCAGGTCGCCGCGCCCGGCGCGCAGCGCCCGCAGGACCGCGGCGGTGCTGTCGAGGACGATGAAGCGCGCCTTCACCCCGAGGGAGCGCGCGAACGCCCGGGCCATGTCGTACTCGGGCCCGGCCGGTTCGTCGTGCACCTCGTAGTAGGTCGTCGGGGCGTTGCGGGTGAGCACAACGAGCTCGCCGCGGGCGCGGATCGCGGCGGGCGAATGCGGGGACGCCGGCGCCCCGCAGCCGGCCGGGCCCGCCAGCGCCAGCGCGAGCACGACGAGTCCGCGGGCGCGCCGCCGCATCCTCGGACCGCCGCCCGCGGCGCCCCGCCGCGCCCGCCGGCGGGCGGCGGGCCGGTTCCCGAATTGGATCGCTCGCGGCTGCACGGTAGCGGACCCATGATACCAGTGCATCGGCGCCGGGCGCGGTGCTACCCGGCCCGCGGCGGCCCGCTCGGCACCCGCGATCCTTTCCCCCTTCCGCCATCGGCTCTCGTCGGCCGCCCGCCGACCCCGCCGCGTGGCGGCGCCCCCCCCCGGCATACCGTAGTGCAAATACGGGCTTGATTTATTCCCGCGCCCGGTCGGCTCCGGCGCCCTCGCACCGGTCGTCCGGACGTCCCCCTGAAATTGGAATAAAAACAGCAGACATAACGTCCCCCTCTGGGGCTGTGGCGAACGGACGACGTTCGTACCCGGAGCCTCGTCGCCGCTTCCCCCGCCGCCGGCCGTCCGTAGCGCGGACGGTCCCGCCGCGCCCCGAGGACCGATCCGGGCGCCTGGGGGCGGAGAAACGCCCACCCCGCGGCCCCGAACTCCGGGGGTGCGAGGGCCTCTTGACCGGGCCGTTGGAGAGAGAGCGTGCCGGGTTCGCGACGGCAGGAAGCCGCGCGGGTCCCGAAGCGCCGCTGAAAATGACCGAATCGCCGTCATCGCATCCGCCCGTCGCGGACGGGCCCCCGATCCACGAGTCCTTCCGCCGGTTCCTGGGTATCCAGGCGCCGGACGAGCGCCTGGTGCTGCGCCATGCACCGGTGCTCCTGGCGGGCGGCGAGCGCTTCGCCCAGGCGTTCTATGAATATCTGCTGGCCGATCCGGCGGTCGGCGAGGTCCTGGCGCGCTACCAGGAGCGCGGCGGGCGCATCCGTGACCTGGTGGCCAAGCAATACGAACACCTGAGCGCGCTGCTGAGCCGGCCCTTCGATGCCGCCGGCGCCGAGCGCCTGGCGCGGATCGGGGAGATCCACTACCGCGCCGGCATCGAGCCGGTCTGGGTGATGGGCGCCTACCTCCTCTACTGGCGCCACCTCCATGCCCTGATCCACGCCAGCGGCGAGATCCCGGACGCGGAGCGCGCGCCGCTGCAGGATGCCGTCATCAAGCTGCTCTACCGCGACATGGGCATCATGCTCGAGGGCTACTGGGACGCGGCCATGGGGACGCTGCGGCGCAAGCAGGAGGAGGTCGCCGCGCTGCAGCAGCGCGTCGACGATCTGCTGCGCAATCTGCCGCAGGTGCTCTGGTCGGTCGACGTCGTGCACAACGCGCCGATCTATATAAGCCCCCACGCCGGCGAGATCTGCGAGCTGGGGGTGGAGATGCCGATCCCCTGCCTGAACTGGACGGTCCCCGAGGACCGCCCGGCGGTGAAGGCGGCGTGGCGGCGCGCCCTGCGCGGGCAGACCGTGGAGGTCGAGAGCCGGGTGCAGGCGCCGGGCGGCGGCCGGCGCTGGCTGCGGCGCGTGTTCCGTCCGTTTCGCGACGACGAGGGCCGCGTCGTGCGTATCGACGGGCTGCTCGAGGACGCCACCGAGTCCAAGCGCGTCCGCGAGCAGTTGCGCACGCTGGCGATCACCGACAGCCTGACCGGACTGCACAACCGCGCCTTGTTCCACGACCGGTTGGTTCAGGCCCTGGCGCTCGCGCGCCGGCGCGCCGACTCGCAGCTCGCGGTGTTGAGCCTCGATCTGGATCATTTCAAGGAGATCAACGACACCCTCGGGCATCCCGCCGGGGATGAGATCCTGCGCATGGCGGCGGCGAGGCTGCGCGAGGTGGTGCGCGAGAGCGACACCGTGGCGCGCCTGGGCGGCGACGAATTCGCGATCCTGCTCACCGACGTGCGCGACGCGCGGGACGCCGCCGCGGCGGCGGCGCGCAAGGTGGTCGCGGCGTTGCGCCCGCCGTTCCGGTTCGGCGACGACGAGCTGTATCTGGGCGCGAGCTGCGGCATCGCGCTCTACCCGGAACACGGCGACGACGCCGACAGCCTGATGCGGCACGCCGACGTGGCCCTGTACGGTGCGAAACACCGCGACGTCGATTTCCTTTTCTACGATGCGGCGGAGGATCCCCGCGACCGGCGGCGGCTGCAGCTCGGCACCGAGTTGCGCGGCGCGCTTGCCGGCGGCGGCCTGCTGCTCCACTACCAGCCGATCGTGGCGCTGGACGGCGGACGCACCACCGCGGTCGAGGCGCTGGTGCGCTGGGATCACCCCGAATTCGGCCTGCTGGCGCCGGAGCGTTTCGTGCCGCTGGCCGAGCGCACCGGCGTGATCAACGCCCTCACCGCCTGGGTGCTGTCGACGGCGCTGGCGCAGCATCGCGCGTGGCACGACGAGGGGCACGACGTGCGGGTGGCGGTGAACCTGGCCGGACGCACGCTGCGCCGGCCCGGGTTCGCGGCCGACCTCGAGGCGCTGCTCGAGGCCGCCGGAGCAGCGCCGGACTGCCTGCAGCTCGAGATCGCCGAGACCGTGCTGCGCGGTGAAGTGGCGCTCGGTGCCGGCGGGGTCCGCCGCTTGCGGGAGGCGGGGGTGGTGATCGCGATGGACGACTACGGCACCGGCCACACCTCGCTCGCGCACCTCAAGGAGCTCCCGCTCGACGTCCTCAAGATCGACAAATCGTTTATCATGGGAATGGCGTCGGATCCGACCGACGCGCTGATCGTGCGCTCCACCATCGATCTTGCGCACAACCTCGGTTGTTCGGTCGTGGCGGAAGGTGTGGAGGATGCGCGGACATTGGAGCTGCTGGCGTCGCTGCATTGCGATGCCGTGCAGGGGTTCCACTTCTGCCGCCCGCTGGATCCGACGGCGATGTCCGAATGGCTGGCGGCGCGGCGCGGGAGGGTAGGGAGTCGGTGACCGGTGCGCGCGGGCCCGGCATGCGGATCGCGATCGCGGCCCTCCTCGCCGCGGCGTTTCTGCCGTGGCGCGGTGTCGCCGCCGCAGCGGCGCCCCACGGTTCCCCGGGAGGTTCGGCGATGAGCTTCACGATCTCGTCCCCCGCCTTCGAGCCCGGCGGCCCGATCCCGGCGCGCTACACCTGTGACGGAGCCGACCTCTCCCCGGCGCTGTCGTGGTCGGGGGTGCCGGCGGGGACGCGCAGTCTGGCGCTGGTGGTCTACGATCCCGACGCGCCCGACCCGCAGGCGCCGCGCATGACCTGGATCCACTGGGTCCTCTACGACCTGCCGCCGGAAAGCGGCGGGCTGCCGGAGGCGGTCGCGCCCGACGCGCTGCCTGCAGGGACGCGGGAGGGCCTGAACGACTGGAGACGCACCGGCTACGGCGGGCCGTGCCCGCCGATCGGTCGCCACCGCTACTTCTTCAAGCTCTACGCCCTCGACGCCGTGCTGCCCGACCTCCATCACCCGACCCGGGCGGCCCTGGAGCAGGCGATGCGCGGGCATGTCCTCGGCGCGGCCGAACTGATCGGTACCTATCGGCGCGGGCGGTAGCCGGCCGCGTCAGCCCAGGCGGGCGATCAGCGCCCAGAGGAGCGCCACGGTCCCGGCGGCGAAAGCGGCGAACGCGGCCCGGGCGCGCACGCGGTAGCGGCGTGCGTTGGTGCGCCGGTCCCCAGCGGCGAGGAGGAAGGGCAGGCGGGGATCGGCCGGGCGCGAGAGCACATGGACCTCGGCGGCGGGTTCGGTGCGTGCCGCGAGGACTTCGCGCAACGCCGCCTCCCGGGCCCGGGACCACTCCTCGAGGTCGATCTCGCCGTCGCCGTTGCGGTCGAAACGCTCCAGCAGTGCGGCGCGGTCGCCCTTCCACCGGCGCAGCAGCGCGGCGACCTCCTCTCCGGTGTCGCCCTGCGCGTTGGCGGCAGTGCGGAACCAGCCGAGGGCGTAGAGCGGACCGGGCAGCAGTCGCTCCTCGGTGTAGCGGAACCTCGCGAACGATCCGAGCGTGCGGTGGCGGCGCGTCCCCAGCACCAGCGCCGGGGAGTCGTCGCCGCCGTACCATCGGCGGCGCAACGTCGGGGTCACCTCGGCCCCCTCCGGATCGACGATACACGCCCCGGTGTCGTCCTCGATCCGGAACAGTTCGTCGCTCACGCCCTCGCGCACCGTCAGCCACAGCACGCGGCCGGGCGCGGGCAGCAGGTCGCGGCGGCGCTCGACGCGGTAACGGTACCAGAGGCAGGGGATGCCGCTGAGCGGCGCCACGACCGGAGGTCCCGCCATGGGCGCGCCGCGCCCGCACAGTTCCACGTAGCCCTGGGCGGCGGAGCGCAGCCGCGAGGTCGGGGTGTCCTCGATCATGCGTGCGCGGCGCAGTCCGCGCCAGATGGAGCGGAACGCGGCGAGCGTCGCCACCGCCAGCCCGGCCGCCAGTACACCGAACTCGCCCGGGGCGAGGTTGCGGAGCCACGCGGCGGCGAACTCGGCCATGGCCGGGGCGGGCCGTCGCGGTCAGGTGGCGAACAGGGCGCGGACGCGGACGTCCGCCTTCCGGCGTTCGTCGAACTCGAGCAGTTGGAAGGGGCCGAATCCGAAGCGGCGCGCGATCAGCACGTCGGGAAACTGCTCGATGCGGACGTTGTTGAGGTTCACGCTCTCGTTGTAATACTCGCGCCGGTCGGCGATGGCATTCTCCAGCGCCGTGATCCGGTCCTGGAGGTGCGCGAAGCTGGCGTCCGCCTTCAGGTCGGGATAGTTTTCGGCGACCGCATACACCCCGCCCAGACCGAGACGCAGGGCGCCTTCGGCGCGGCCGAGGGCCGGGAGGTCACGCCGCTCGCGCGCGTCCGCCACCGCGGCGCGCGCCTGCATGACCTTTTCCAGGGTCTTCTGCTCGTAGCCCATGTATTCCCGGCAGACGTCGACGAGTTTGGGCAGCTCGTCGTGGCGCTGCACCAGCAGGACGTCGATATTGGCCCAGGCCTTGGAGACGTTGTGCTTGAGCGACACCAGGCGGTTGTAGAGGACGACGGCGTAGAGCAGCCCCGTCACCAGCGCCAGCCCCAGGGCGATCATGATCGCGCTCGAAGTGTCCACCGCTCCTCCCGTCGCTCCGGCCCCCGGGCCCCCCCATTACCGCCGGATAACGGCCGCCGGGGCGGGGGGCTTGAGCCCGGCGCCGGTGCGGGAATCGCGGCCCGCGGGGATGGTATAGTGGCGCTCCGTTCTCATCGCGGCCGGAGGGCCAGCATCCGTGACCATGGGCAAGGGTTCCCGCCGCCTGCGGGCCGTCGCGCTCGGCGCCCTGTGGCTGCTCAGCGGCGTCGTCGCCGGCGTGATCGTCGACCGCCAGATCCTCGCCGACGGCGCGCCGTCGGACCGCATCCCGGCCGCCGCAGTGCCGGATTTCCGCCTCATGGCCGAGGCCTGGAATCTGATCGACGAGCACTACGTCGACCGCAAGGCGATCAAGCCCAAGCGGATGACCTACGCGGCCATCAGCGGCATGGTCGACTCGCTGGGGGACACGGGTCACAGCACGTTCCTGAGCCCCGAGATGGTCAAGGAGGCGCGCGACGCCGTTCAGGGGCACTTCGCCGGCATCGGGGCGGAGGTGCGGATGCGCGACCGTCACGTCGTCGTGGTGGCGCCGCTCGACGGCTCGCCGGCGCAGCGCGACGGACTGCACCCGGGCGACATCATCTACAAGGTCGACGGCAAGGACGTCGCCGGCGAGTCGCTGGAACAGGTCGTGCGCAAGATCCGCGGACCCGCGGGGACCACCGTGGTGCTGTCGCTGCGCGATCCGAAGACCGGCAAGACACGCGACGTCGCCATCGTGCGCGCGGTCATCAAGCTGCGCAGCGTCACCTGGCACATGCTGCCGGGGACACGCATTGCCGACCTACGCATCGCCTCGTTCAGCGAAGGGACCGCGCAGGCGCTGATGAAGGCCCTCGCGCAGGTGCGCGCGAGCGGCGCCGAGGGTCTGATCCTCGACCTGCGCAACAACCCGGGCGGGCTGTTGTCGCAGGCCATCGGCGTGGCGAGCCAGTTCCTGTCGGGCGGCGACGTGTTGCTGGAGAAGAACGTGCGCGGCAAGATCCGGCGCGTACCGGTGCTGCGCGACGTGCCCAAGACGCGCCTGCCGATGGTGGTACTGATCAACTCCGGGACCGCGAGCGCCGCGGAGATCGTCTCGGGTGCGTTGAAAGACGCCGGGCGTGCGACCCTGATCGGGGAGAAGACCTTCGGCACCGGCACCGTGCTCCAGGAGTTCCCGCTCTCCAACGGTGCGGCGCTGATGCTGGCGGTCGAGGAATGGCTCACGCCGGACGGACACACCATCTGGCATCGGGGGATCGAGCCCCAGAAGGTGGTCAGTCTGCCCCCGAACGTACTGCCCTTGCGCCCGCAGGAGGAAAAGCGCCTGACGGCGGCCGAGTTCCGCAAGACCAAGGACAAACAACTGCTTGCCGCGCTGCGCCTGCTCGAGTCCAAGCTGCGCCGTCACGCCGGTGTGTGAACGCCGCGAGCCCCGGAGCGAGCGGGCCGCGGGGAAAAAGGCCTCGCCGGGGGTTGGGACCCCGGTCGGACTGCCGCCTGCGCGCCGGGCGGCCGCGGGCCGTCGGCGCTCCCGGGGCTAGCCGGATACGACCCGGCGCGGGGCTTCCCGGGGCTTCTTGCGGTCGAGGGTCGCGTTCTTCTGCAGTTCCCGGAACTCCCTCCGGACATTGACCAGGGTGTACGCCTTGGTCAGCTCCTTCTTGAGAAAACGCATGGTCGAACCCTCCAGTGCCACCACGCACGATGCCACGATATAGAACTGCGCCGACAACGCAAGTTCTGTGACCGGGTTCACACTCCCCGGGCTCCCGGACCGACCGGGATCCGCACCTCCCCGCGGGCGGGGCCCGCTATACTGGGCGCAGGTGTGCCGGGCCCGGGGTGTCGTCCCGGCGGGCGGCCTGGAGGGGCGGCGATGGGAACGGATCGGTCGGGTGGGGACGGCGCGGCGCCGGAGGGCGGATCCCCGAGGTGCTTCGCGGTGGACGGCCATTTCCGCCGCCTGGTGGAGATCGAGCGCGCCCTCACGGAACTCGCGCCGCTGTTTCAGGACGGCGGCCGCGAACTCGCCGCGGCCGGCGCGGACGGCGCCGACGCGGCCCTGACCCGTTATGCGAAGCGGGTGGGGATCGCGGGCTTCTTCGCCTATGCCCTGGCGCGCGAGGGCCTGGAACTGGTCCGCCTGACCGCCGCGGCCGTGGCTCTGCAGCGCGCCGCGCCGGGAAACGCCCACGCGCAGGCGACCGACACGGTGCTGCGCCACATCGAGCAGATCGGGCCGCTGCTCGACCGGACGCTGCACGAGATGGAGCCCTACCGCGAACTCGACGCGGCGCGCACGGTGGAGCGGCTCGCGGCGCGGCGGGCCGCGTCGCGGTCCTGAGTGTCGCCGAAGGCGTGCGGGTGGGCCGCGTTCGGTCCGCGGCGTCCGGGTGCGGGGCCGCGCGGCGCCCGGTGCGCGGCGGCTCCGTGAGCGGCGGCGGGGGCGAGGGCCGGCGATCATGGCGTATGTCAATGCGGCACCGGGTGCGGCCCTCGGGCGGGCGTGGCGGCGGCTGCACCGGCTGCCGGGCGGGCGCTGGTTGTTCGCGCGGCTCCTCGCGCTGCGCAATCCCTACACCGGGGCCCTCGGCGCCCGCGTGATGGAACTGCGGCCGGGCTATGCCCGCATCCGGCTGCGCGACCGGCGCCGGGTGCGCAATCACCTCGCCTCGGTCCACGCCCTCGCCCTGGCCAATCTCGGGGAGATGGCGGGCGGGCTGGCGATGCTCGGCGCGCTGGCCCCCGGCGTACGCGGGATCGTCACCGCCCTGGCGATCGAATACCCGAAGAAGGCGCGCGGCACGCTGACCGCGGAGTGCCGTTGCGAGCCGCCGCTCGTCGACGCCGCGACCGACTTCCGCGTCGTGAGCGAGGTGCGCGACGCGGCCGGCGACGTCGTCGCGCGGGTCGAGGCGCGCTGGCGCCTGAGTCCCGCGTGAGCGCCACCGCCCCGCCGCCCCCGGCGACCGCCTTCACGCGCCACGCGGGCGTGACGGTCCCGCTGATCTGCGGGGCGATGTACCCGTGCAGCAACCCGGAACTGGTGGCCGCGGTCTCCGCGGCGGGCGGTCTCGGCGTCGTGCAGCCGATCTCCCTCACCTATGTCCACGGTTACGAGTTTCGCGCCGGGCTGCGCCGGATCCGGGAGCTCACGACCCGGCCGATCGGGATGAACGCGTTGATCGAACAGTCGTCCAAGTCCTATCGGCGGCGCATGGAGCGCTGGGTGGATATCGCCCTGGAGGAAGGCGTGCGCTTCTTCGTGACTTCGCTGGGCAAGCCGCACTGGGTGGTCGAGCGCGTGCACGCCGCCGGCGGCGTGGTCTATCACGACGTCACCGAGCGGCGCTGGGCCCTCAAGGGCCTCGAGGCCGGCGTGGACGGCCTGATCGCGGTGAACGCCGACGCCGGCGGTCACGCCGGGACGCGCAGCGCCGCGGCGCTGCTGGAGGAACTCGGCGATCTCGGCGTGCCGTTGATCTGCGCGGGTGGGATCGGCACGGCGCGGGAGTTCGCCGCCGCGCTCGCCGCCGGTTACGCCGGCGCCCAGCTCGGCACCCGATTCATCGCCACCGAGGAGTGCAGCGCGGCGCCGCCCTACAAGGCGGCGATCGTGCGCGCCCGTGCCGAGGACATCGTGCTCAGCGAGCGCATCACGGGGGTCCCCGTCGCGGTGATCCGCACGCCCTATATCGAGCGGATGGGACTCACGGCCGGCCCGCTGGCGCGACGGCTGCTGCGCGGGCGACGCACCAAGCACCTGATGCGCACCGTGTACGCGCTGCGCTCGTTGTGGCAGCTCAAACGCGCCGCGCTCGACGCGCGCGGGACGCGCGACTACTGGCAGGCCGGGCGCAGTGTCGCCGGTATCGACGCCGTCGAACCGGCGGGGGCGATCGTGCGTCGCTTCGCGGCGGCGATCGCGCGACCCGCCGCGGAGGCGCCATGAGCGCGGCAGCGGTCACCGCCGCGGAGGGGACCTTTCCCGCGCGCGGCGGCCTGCGGCTGCACTACCGGAGCTGGCGGCCGGAGCGGCCGCGCGCCGTGCTGGTGATCGTGCACGGGATGGCGGAGCACTCCGGGCGCTATTTCAACGTCGTCGATCATTTCGCGCCGCGCGGCTTCGCCGTCTACGCCTTCGACCTGCGCGGTCACGGGCTCTCCCCGGGGCAGCGGGGGTACGTCGATTCCTGGCGCGACTACCGCGACGACCTCGGGGCCTTCCTCGCGTGGGTGGAACGGCGCGAGCCCGGCCTGCCGCGTTTTCTGCTCGGGCACAGCATGGGCGGGGTCATCGCCCTCGACTATGCGCTCGAACACCCCGAAGGGCTGCGGGGCGTCATCGCCTCGGCCCCGGCGCTCGGGCGCATCGCGCTCCCGCGCCCGCTGCGGTGGCTCGCCTATGCGCTCAACCGCCTGCGCCCGCGTTTCTCCGTGCGCCTGCCGCTCTCGCCCGATGCCGTCACCCGCGACCCGGAGATGATGCGCTCGATCGACGCCGATCCGCTGATCCACGATCGCGGCAGCGCCCGCCTCGGCGTGGAGCTGCTGCGCGCCGCGCGCCGCGTCGAGGCGGGTGCGCCGCGGCTGCGCGTGCCGCTGCTGCTCGTGCACGGCAGCGCCGACCGCCTGGTCGCGCCCGAGGGCGGCCGCCGGTTCGTCGCCCGCGTGCGCCACCCGGACAAGACCCTGCTCGAATACCCGGGCGGCTATCACGAACTGTTCAATGACCTCATCCGCGAGCGCGTGCTGGGCGACGTCGAGCGCTGGATCGAGCGGCACCTGCGCGCGGAGGCGGTGCCGGCGCCCGCGGGGGCCGGCGCCTGAACGGCACCGGATCGGGGCATGCCCGCCGCCGCCGTGCTCGCCGACGCCGTACTGCTCACGCATCTCGCGTTCGTGCTGTTCGTGATCTTCGGCGGCGCGCTCGCCTGGCGCCGCCTGCGCCTGGCCGCGCTGCACCTGCCGGCCCTGCTGTGGGGGGCGTGGGTGGAATTCAGCGGGGCGGTCTGCCCGCTCACCGTCCTCGAGCTGCGCCTGCGCCGGCTCGCCGGGGAGGCCGGCTATCGCGGCGGGTTCATCGAACACTACGTCGGGCGACTGCTCTACCCGCCGGGGCTCACGCACGAGATGCAGTACGTCCTCGGCGCACTGCTCGTCGCTTTCAACGTCGCGGTCTACGCCGGGGCCGTCAGACGAAATCGGGCGCGCGGCGCGGCGCCGTAGCCGCGCCACGGCCCGCGCTCCGTACAGCGGAACGCCGGCGCGCCCGCGGCGGCGCCGGGCGGGGTTCCGCGGGAGTGCGCGCGCCGGTCAGTCGTCCTCGTCGAGCTGCGGCGGCCAACCGAGTGCGCGCGCCCGTTCGGTGGCGGCGTCGTAGATGCGCCGGTGGCGTTCGGCGAGCTCCGGCGGCAGGCGGCTGACCAGATGACCGTAGGGCTCCCACGCGGCGCTGACCCGGTCGTACAGGGCCTGGATGCGCTCGAACGACCATCCGGCGCACTCCTCGCCTTCGGGCAGCAGTTCGAAGACCCAGGCGTCGCGGACGATCGTCCCGGTGGCGGTCATGCCGCCGTAGGCGTCGGCCGAGAGCCCGACGTAGGTTTGATTGCGAGTGCGCGCCACCGCTTTCCGCTCCGTTGTGTCTCAGTCCGCGTCGAAGAAGCGTTCGATCACCGGGGCGAAGCGCTCGCGGTCGACCAGGAACGCGTCGTGGCCGTGAATCGATGCCAGGGGGACGAAGCTCACGCTGCGCCCCGCGGCGTAGAGGCCCGCGGCGATCTCCTCCTGCTGCTGCATCGGGAACAGGAAGTCCGTCTCCACCCCGATCACCAGCGTGCGCCGGGCGCGGATGCGGGCCAGACCCGCCTCCACGGTGCCGCCGTGCTCGGCGGCGTCGAAACGGTCCATCGCCCGCGACAGGTAGAGATAGGCGTTGGCATCGAAGGAGTCGGCGAACTTCTGCGCGTTGTGTTCCAGGTAGGCCTCGATCTCGAATTCTACCCCGAACGGCGCGCCCGCCTCGACCGGGGTCTTGACCCGCTCGCGGCCGAAGCGCTGCTGCCATTCGACCGCCGAGCGGTAGGACATCAGCCCGAGCTTGCGCGCCAGGCGCAGCCCTTCGCGGGGGCCCTTGCCGGGGGGATAGTAGCCGCCCTGCCAGGCCGGGTCACTGCGGATGACCTCGCGCTGCAGCGAGCGCATGGCGATCGCGAACGGCGTCGCACGGGTGGCCGCGGAGATGCACACGAGGTCGTCGAGGGCGTCCGGAAACTGCATGGCGTAGGCGAGCGCGGCCATGCCGCCGAGCGAGGCGCCGACCGCCGCGCGCAGGTGACCGATGCCGTAGGCCGCGAGCGCCGCATGGGCGCTCGCGGCGATGTCCTCGACCGCCAGCTCGGGGAAGTCGAGCCGGTAGGGCTCGTGCGTACGCGGGTCGATGGACGCCGGACCCGTGGTCCCGAAACAACTCCCCAGCGAGTTGACGCACACGACGAACCAGCGGCGCGTGTCGATCGGCCGGCCCGGCCCGATCATGTATTCCCACCAGCCCGGCGCCGGGTTCTCGCTGGAGGAGGCCGCATGGGGCCCCGGGGACAGGCCGGTGAACAGCAGCACGGCGTTGTCGCGGGCGGCGTTGAGCGTACCCCAGGTCTCGCAGGCGAGCTGCACTTCGGGCAGGGTCGCGCCGCGCCACATGCGGAACGGGCCGGGCAGGCGGACGGTGGCGGCGCCGCCGGGCGACGCCTCGTGGAGCGGGATCACGTTACCGGCCATCGACAGCCTCCGCGTATGCAGGAAGAACCTCGGGCACCCGGTCATAACCGAGTGCAATAGTCGGGTATTATGGCACGCTGCACGGGCCGGCGGTAGCGGCGCCCGGCCCTACAGGAACCTCTGAAGCAGGGTTGCCGTCCCCAGGAACGAGAAGAAGCCGGTGATGTCGGTGATCGTCGTCAGCACGATCGACGAGGACTGCGCGGGGTCCTGACCCGCGCGGGTCAGCAGGATCGGGATCACCGCGCCGGCGAAACCCGCGGCCACCATGGAGACGACCATGGCGATGGCGATCACGCCGGCTAGGCCGGGCGAGCGGCTCCACACGTACACCCCGGCGGCGGTGGTCAGCGCGATGGCGATGCCGTTGAGCGCGCCGGCCGTGACCTCCTTGCCGACCACCCGCGGCCAGTGGCGCACTCCGATCTCGCGCAGCGCGAGCCCGCGCATGGTGACGGCGAGCGCCTGGGCGCCGGCGTTGCCGGACTGGCCGGCGACCACCGGCAGGAGCACGGCGAGGGCGGTGAACTTCGCGATGGTGCCCTCGAACAGGCCCACCACCGAGGCGGCGAGAAACGCCGTCAGCAGGTTGATCTCGAGCCACGGCAGGCGCATGCGCACCGCGAACCCCGCGGGCGAGAGGGCGCGCTCGTCGCGGCTCGCGCCGACCATGGTCTGGATGTCCACGGTCGCCTCCGCCTGCAGGGCCGCGACGAGCGCGGACTGGCGGATCACGCCCACCGCGCGGCCCTCGAAGTCCAGCACCGGAAGCTCCGCCGCCCGCGCGCGCTCGAAGCGTTCCACGGCCTCCTCGCGCGGGGCCAGCTCCTGCACGGAGGCGGCGAGCGGGCGGGCCAGCGCCGCGAGCGCCGCCCCCGGCTCCGCCACGGCGAGTTCCTCGACGGCGACGCGGCCCTCGATGCGTCCGTCGCCGCCCGCGACGTAGATCTCCCGCGCGCGCGGCGCGGTGCGTTCGCGCAGCCGGGCGAGCGCCGCGGCGGCGGGCAGGTCGCCCCGCAACACGGTCACCCGCGGGTCCATCAGCGCGCCCGCGGTGTCCGGCGGATAGGCGAGCAGCCCGCCCAGCTCGCGCGCCACCGCGGGGTCGAGGCGTGCGAGCAGCGCCGCGCGCGGCGTCGCCTCCAGACGCCGGAGCAGGGCGGCCGCGCGCGCCGGCGCGAGCGCCGCGACGAGTCGCGCCGCCGCCTCCGCCGGCAGCCGGGCGAGGAGGGCGTCCTCGCGGTCCGGGCTCAGGGCGTCCCACACCGGCGCCGCCACGTGCACCGGTTCGCCCGCGAGCAGCGCCGCCGCCTCGTCGTCCGGGAGGTCCTCCAGCCGTGCCGCGGCCTCGCGCGGATAGTCCAGAAGGAAGCGGCGGTTCAGCGCCGCGACCGCGACCGCCGTGTCAGCGCCCATCGTGGGTTCCCTCCGCGCGGCCGGCGCCGCGCGCCGCGCCCAGACCGGTTTCGACGAGGGCGGCGAGCGCCGCGCCATAGCCGCGCAGCAGGACGCCGAACGCCTCGCCGAGGGCCGGGGGCTCCCCCTGCGCCCCGCCCCCCGCGAGCGCCCGCACCAGATCGGCGCGGTGCAGGGCGCCGACGAGGCGCCCGCCCCACTCGGTCACGGGGAGCGCGCCGGTGGCGTCCCACGCGGACAGGGGTTCGATCGCCGCCACGCTCGCGCGCACGCTCAACACCGCCGGCGCCGGCACCGCCAGCGTGCCCAGCGCCGCCTCGGGGTCGGCGCGCAGGAGCCGGCCCGCGGAGACGACGCCCGCCGGCCGCCCGCCGGCGTCGGTCACGTAGACGCGGTCGGCGCGATCGGGGTCGCGCATCGCGCGCAGCCGCCCGAGGGCGTCGGCGGCGGTGCGGTCGGCGCGCAGCATCGGCGTGTCCGGGTCCATCCAGGCGCCGACCGTCTGCTCCGGATAGGCGATCATGGTGCGCAGCAGCGCCGCGCGCGCGGCGGGCAGGTCCCCGAGCAGCGCGCGGCGGCGCACCGCGTCGAGGTGGCGCAGCACCGCGGCGCCGAGGGGTACCGGGAGCGCCCCCAGGATCGCGGCCGCGGCGTCCGGCGCCATGGCCTCGAGGCAGCGCGCGGTATGGAACGGCGCCATGGCGAGCGCCATCGGGGCGATCCGCCGCGCGGGTCCGGCGGCGAGCAGGGGCGCGGCGTCCGCGGGCGCGAGCCGCTCGATCACGCGCGCGGCCGCCTCCGGGTGGGCGTCGATGAAGGCGAGCGACAGCGTCTCGGCGCCCATCGATCAGCCCCCGTCGCCGCCGTCGGCGGCCGCCGTGCGCAGCACGGTGGGCTCCTCGCCGAACACCTTTCCGGGCAGCATCACCCGCCCTTCCGGGGTATCGAGGACGATGCCGGTCGTCGTCAGCTCCAATACGGTGCCCTCGTGGGCCCCGATGCGCAGGGTCTGTCCCACGCGGTAGTACTGGCGCAGGTACTGCGCGCCGATGAGGTTGCTCACCAGCGTGCGCGAGCCGAGGCTGACGGCGAGCGCGACCCCGCCCAGCAGCGCGGCCGCCGCGACGGTCGCGAGCAGGACCAGGAAGGTCACGTCGAGTCCGATCTGCTCGGCGCCGATGAGCACCGAGGCCAGGAGGATCGCCGACTGCACGGCGCGCGCGAGCAGGGCGCGTTGGGCGGGCGCCGCCGGCGCCGGGGCGGCGAGCACGAGATCGCGGGCGAGCGCGCCGAGCAGGAGGCCCGCGAGCACGATGAGGACGCCGGCGACGAGCGTCGGGAGGTAGAGCACCAACCGGTTGAGCCAGCCGGTGAACGCCCCGAGGCCGAGCACCTGCGTGGCGGCGGTGAGGAAGAACAGCATCACGACCCAGAACACCAGGCTCCCGAGCACCCGGGTCGAGGCCGGCGGCACCTTCGGGCGCTCCGGCGTACGCGCCCGCGAGAAGCGCCCGACGGCCGCGTCGAGCAGCCCCGCCAGGCGTATCGTGAGCGCGCGCAGGATCCGCGCGAGGATCCACCCCGCGAGCAGCAACGCGAGCGCCCCCAGCAGACTCGGCGCGAGCTGCGCGAGGCGCTCGGCGATCTGCGCGAACGCACCGCGCAGGGCGGTGCTCCAGTCCGGAAACGTATCCATCGTCGGCCCCTCCCCTCGCCATCCGCCGGCGCGCCGCCCCCCGCCGCGCGCCGTACCGGATGCAGCATAGCGCACCCGGCGCGGCGGCATGCGCCCGACCGCTCCCGGGTGATCCGCGCGGGCGGCGGCGCTATATTCGGGGCTTCGAGGCCGGGCGCGCCGCCGCGACGGGAGGAGAGGTCGATGATCCAGGTCGAATGGGACGAGGAGATGTGCATCCACAGCGGGCGCTGCGTGAAGGCGTTGCCGCAGGTATTCCGGGTCGACGAGAAGGGGAATTTCACCATCGACGCGGCCGGCGCGGACGCGGCGGCGATCCGGCGCGCGGTGGAGGACTGCCCCTCGGGGGCGCTGCGCGTGCGCGAGTCCTGAGGCGGCGGGGGCGCGGGTGACCGCGCCCCCGCCCGGGCGCATACTGCCGGGATGGAGAGCGTCGGCTTCCATGGGGCCGTGGCGCGCTGGTTCGCGGCCCGTTTCGGCGCACCCACCGGGGTGCAGGCGCGCGCCTGGCGGGCGCTTTGCGCGCACCGCCATACGCTGATCGCCGCCCCCACCGGCTCGGGCAAGACGCTCGCTGCCTTCCTCGCCGCCATCGACGCGCTGGTGCGCGACGGGCTCGCCGGGCGGCTCGCCGACGCGACCCGGGTGCTCTACGTCTCGCCGCTCAAGGCCCTGTCCAACGACATCCAGCGCAACCTCGAGGAACCGCTGGCCGGGATCCGCGCGGAACTCGCGCGCGCGGGCCTGCCGGAGGTGGAAATCCGCAGCCTGGTGCGCACCGGCGATACGCCGCAGTCCGAGCGCGCGGCCATGCGCCGGCACCCGCCGCACATCCTGGTCACCACCCCGGAGTCGCTGTACATCCTGCTCACCAGCGACGGCGGACGCGGCCTCCTCGGCGCCGTGCGTACGGTCATCGTCGACGAGATCCACGCGCTCGCGCCCAACAAGCGCGGCGCGCACCTCGCGCTCAGCCTGGAGCGGCTCGCGGCGCTGACGCCCGCGCCCCCCGTGCGCATCGGGCTCTCGGCCACGCAGCGCCCGGTGGAGGAGGTGGCGCGTTTCCTCACCGGGGCGGCGGGAGCGTGCGCGATCGTCGACGCCGGGCACGTGCGCGCGCGCGACCTCGCGCTCGAGCTGCCGCCCTCGCCGCTCGAGGCGGTGATGTCGGCGGAGGTCTGGGACGAGATCTACGACCGCCTCGCGCAGTTGATCGCGGCGCACCGCACCACGCTGGTATTCGTCAACACCCGCCGGCTGTGCGAGCGCGTCGCGCGCCACCTCGGCGAGCGCCTGGGCGGGGAGGCCGTCACCTCGCACCACGGCAGCCTCGCGCGCGAGCACCGCCTCGAGGCCGAGCGCCGCCTCAAGGCGGGTTCGCTGCGTGCGCTGGTCGCGACCGCCTCGCTGGAACTCGGCATCGACATCGGCGACGTCGACCTCGTCTGCCAGCTCGGCTCGCCGCGCTCGATCGCCGCCTTCCTGCAGCGCGTCGGGCGCTCGGGCCATGCCGTCGCCGGCACCCCGCGCGGGCGGCTGTTCCCGTTGAGCCGCGACGAGCTGGTCGAATGCGCAGCGCTGCTCGACGCCGTCGCTCGCGGGGAACTCGACCGCATCGCCCTGCCGCGCCGCCCGCTCGATGTCCTCGCGCAGCAGATCGCCGCCGAGGTCGCCTGCCGCGAGTGGGGCGAGGACGAACTCTACGCCTGCTTCACCCGCGCCGCGCCCTACCGCGACCTCGCGCGCGCGGACTTCGACGCCGTGGTGCGGGTGCTCGCCGCGGGCTTCGCCACCGGGCGCGGACGCCGCGGCGCGCTGATCCACCGCGACGGCGTGCACCGCCGTCTGCGGGCGCGGCGCGGGACGCGGCTCACCGCCCTCACCGGCGGGGGCACCATCCCCGATCTCGCCGACTACCAGGTGATCCTCGAACCCGAGGGGCGCTTCATCGGCACGCTCAACGAGGACTTCGCCATCGAGAGCCTCGCCGGGGACATCTTCCAGCTCGGCAACCACTCCTACCGCATCCGGCGGGTGGAGGCGGGCACGGTGCGGGTCGAGGACGCACGCGGTCAACCGCCCAACCTGCCGTTCTGGATCGGCGAGGCCCCGGGGCGCAGCGACGAACTCTCCCGCGCCGTCTCGCGGCTGCGCGCCGCGACCGCGAAGCGGCTGGCCGCCGGCGGCGTCGCCGCCGCCGGCGCCGAACTGGCCGCGGACCGGGGGCTCGGACCCGCCGCGGCGGCCCAGATCGCCGAGTACCTCGGCGCCGCCCACGCCGCGCTCGGCGCGCTCCCGACCGAGGACACCGTGATCCTCGAGCGTTTCTTCGACGAGTCCGGCGGGATGCAGCTCGTGGTGCACGCGCCCTTCGGCAGCCGCATCAACCGCGCCTGGGGCCTCGCCCTGCGCAAGCGCTTCTGCCGCAAGTTCAACTTCGAGCTGCAGGCGGCGGCGACCGAGGATGCGATCGTCCTCTCGCTGACCGCGGCGCACAGCTTCCCGCTCGCGGAGGTCGCGCGTTATCTGCACCCGGCGAGCGCCCGCGCCGTGCTCGTCCAGGCGCTCCTCGCCGCGCCGCTGTTCACCACCCGCTGGCGCTGGGTCGCGACGATCGCGCTCGCGCTCCCGCGCTTTCAGGGCGGGCGGCGCACGCCCCCGCAGATCCAGCGCATGCGCGCCGAGGACCTCCTCGGGGCGGCCTTCCCCGATCAGGTCGCGTGCGCGGAGAACCTCGCCGGCGACCGCGAGGTCCCCGACCACCCGCTGGTGGAACAGACCCTGCGCGACTGCCTGGAGGAGGCGATGGACGCGGCCGGTCTGGAGCGGGTGCTCGCCGGGATCGAGGCGGGGTCCATCCGCGTGCTCGCCTGCGACCTCGCCGAGCCCTCGCCGCTGGCGCAGGAGATCCTCAATGCGCGCCCGTACGCATTCCTCGACGACGCCCCGCTCGAGGAACGCCGTACCCGGGCGGTCCTGAGCCGGCGTTGGCTCGACCCGCAGACCGCGGGCGGGCTCGGGCGCCTCGATCCCGCGGCCATCGCGCGCGTGCGCGCCCAGGCGTGGCCGGTCGCGGAGAGCCCCGACGAGTTGCACGACGCGCTGATGCTGCTGGGATTCCTGACCGCGGAGGAGGTCGCGGCGGGCGCGGGCTGGGCCGCGCACCTGGAGGCGCTGATCGCCGCCGGCCGCGCGGCGCGCCTGTGCGGCGCCGCGCCCGCCGGAGCGCTCGCGGTGGCCGCCGAGCGCCTGGCGCAACTGCAGGCGATCCACCCGGGCGCGGCCGTCGAGCCCCCGCTCACGCCGCCGGCGGGCGGCGCCGCGCGCCCCCGGAGCCGCGCCGAGGCGCTCACCGAGGTGCTGCGCGGGCGCCTCGAAGGGCTGGGCCCGGCGAGCGCCGCGGCGCTCGCGCGCGCACTGGGTGTCGCGGCCGCCGAGGTGGAGGCCGCCCTGGCGGCACTGGAGGCGGAGGGCTTTGCGCTGCGCGGCGCCTTCAGCGCGGACGCGGCCGGCACGGAATGGTGCGAGCGCGGCCTGCTCGCGCGCATCCAGCGCCATACCCTCGAGCGCCTGCGCCGCGAGATCGAACCGGTGTCGGGCGCCGAGTTCATGCGCTTCCTGTTCGCCTGGCAGCGGGTCGCGCCCGATGCGCGCGGCGCGGGCGCGCAGGCGCTGGCCGCGGTGCTCGAGCAGCTCGAGGGCTTCGAGGCCCCGGCGGCGGCATGGGAGGGGGACCTGCTGCCCGCGCGCGTGGCCGATTACGATCCCGACTGGCTCGACGCCCTGTGCCGTGCGGGGCGCGTGCGCTGGGCGCGGCTGACGCCGGCGCGCACCGCGGCGCGCGCGGGCCCGGTGCGCACCACGCCCATCGCGCTGGTCGGGCGCCGCGGCTACGCCGACTGGGGCGGCGCCGATGCGGCGCCGGCGCGCGCGGAGCTGTCGGCGCGCGCACACACCGTGGCGGAGTACCTCGCCGCGCACGGCGCCTCGTTCTTCGACGAGATCCTCGAGGGTACGGGACCGCTGCGCACGCAGCTCGAGGAGGCGCTCGGCGAACTCGTCGCCGCGGGCCGCGTCGGTGCCGACGGCTTCGACGGCCTGCGCGCCCTGCTGGTGCCCGCCGCCCGCCGCCGCGCGTGCGGCGGCCGCCACCGCCCGGCACCCTTCACGCTCGAGGACGCGGGACGCTGGGCGCTGCTCCCCGGCGCGAATCCCGCCGCCGTTGCGCCCGCGCCCGGCCCGCACCGGGCCGGCGCAGGCACCGTCTCCGGTTCGGACGCCGCGCGCGTCGAGCGGATCGCGCGGACCCTGCTGCGCCGTTACGGCGTCGTCTTCCGCCGCATCCTCGGGCGCGAGACCGGGCGCCTGCCCGCCTGGCGCGAGCTGATCCACGTCTACCGCCGCCTCGAGGCCCGCGGCGAGATCCGCGGCGGGCGCTTCCTCGCCGACGCCGCCGGCGAGCAGTACGCCCTGCCCGAGGCGGTCGCCACGCTGCGCGGGATCCGCCGCGCCGAGGCGGACGGCGCGCTGGTCTCGATCAGCGCCGCCGACCCGCTCAACCTCGTCGGCATCGTCACCCCCGGCGCCCGCGTCCCCGCGCTCGCCGCCAACCGCATCCTCTACCGCGACGGCGTGCCGGTCGCCGTGCACGCCGGGCGCGAGGTGCGCTTCCTCGAGCCCCTCGAGGCGCACGCCGAGTGGGACGCGCGCAACGCGCTCCTGCGCCGCGCCATTCCCCCGGCCCTGCGCGGCTACCTGGGCTCGGCCTGATCCCCACCCGTCTTCCGCCGCGGCCGGCACTGCGCCCGCCGGGACGCGCCGTATTCCCTGCGCCCGGCCCGGTCAGCGCGGCATCGCGTCCAACGGGCTGCGCACCCCGCGCCCGCCGCGGCGGATCACGTGGGTGTAGATCATCGTCGTGCTCACGTCCTTGTGTCCCAACAGCTCCTGGATCGTGCGGATATCCTGCCCCGCCTCCAGGAGATGGGTCGCGAAGCAGTGGCGGAAGGTATGGCAGGTAACCCGCTTATGGATCCCCACCCGCCGCGCGGCGTTGCGTACCGCGCGCTGTACGTTGCCCTCGTCCAGGTGATGGCGGCGGATCGTCCCGTCGCGCGGGTCCCGTGCGCGGCGGATGGAAGGGAACACGTACTGCCAGCCCCACTCGCGTTCCGCATTCCGATACTTCCGGGCCAGGGCGAAGGGCAGCCAGACCCGGCCGAACCCCTCGCGCAGGTCGCCGTCGTGCAGCGCGCGGGCGCGTTCGATCTGCCCCATCAGCGGTTCCCGCAGGGCCTCCGGCAAGACCGTCACGCGATCCTTGTTGCCCTTGCCGGCGCGAACCACGATTTGCCGGTACTCGAAGTCCACATCCCGGACCCGTAGCCGGAGTGCTTCCAGGATCCGCAGTCCCGTGCCATAGAGCAGCCGCGCCACGAGGCCGTTCACGCCGTCCATCAGCCGCAGGACCGCTCCCACCTCGTCCGCGGTCAGCACCTCCGGCAGCCGCGCGGGCCGCTTGGCGCGGACCACATCCTCGATCCAGGGCAGCTTCCGCCCAAGCACGTGCCTGTACAGGAAAAGGATGGCGGCAAGTGCTTGATTTTGAGTCGACGCCGCGACATTCTTGTCCCGAGCCAGGTGCGACAGGAAGGCCGCCAGCTCCTCCGCCCCCATCTCATCCGGGTGACGTTTGCGATGGAACAGGATGTAGCGCTTGATCCACTGAACGTAGGACTGCTCGGTGCGGATACTGTAGTGGCGCACGCGCAACGCGTCGCGCACCCGTTCCAACAGGCGGGGTTCGGCCATTCCGTAGCCTCCTCAAAGCTCCCTTGGAAATTTCGTTTCGGCCACGATAACGCGAATCATCTCCTTGATTCACGTTGGGCCGACTTTCTTATAACGCCGAGATACCGTATTTGCAACTCAGCGATTCGGTCACCGAATTGTAGTTCGACGGCAACAGAATGAATATTCTTTCAACGAACGAGACCGAATCTTGGTGCCGGAGTCACAAAATCCCGCTTGACGACAGGCGCAGACCTTCGCGGCCATCGAATGCGGAACGATTCTCGATACCAACAGATACCGGTCAGCGAATAGCAATGGTCCGCGAGGATCTGGCTTCTTTTGAGGGTGGAAACGAAACGTTGGTGTGGTTTACGGAATGGAGCGTATGGCCCTCTAGTGAAAGAATGCATATCTTTGAGCGGTTTCGTTTGTCCTACGGCGAAACCAGACGCCTGATAGAATCCCCCGGGCACTTGTACATGCAAGGCGAGTATGAGGATCTACTTTCCTGTGTAACAATCGGAGTTCTGTTCTTATGGGACGTCTTTATTGTGACCCCACAGTTATCCAAGATAGTTTTTTACTCACATGATGAGTTTGGATATCGTGCCATATAACGAAAAGCTGTCGAACAAGGCGCCCAAGCCGGACGGCTTCGCCGCCGCTTGGCTTACTCGTTATACCTAATTAAGAGCGACCTTCATGCAAGAGGAGATTTTGAAATACCTGGTGGGATTGCTCACCTTTGGTATCTCTCAAAAGCGATTGAAAGACAGAAAAGTCTTCGACAGGTTGATCGGCCAGCTACCACCAAGTTCATCAGCAATTCTTCTACTTAAAGATCACGATATGGGCGCCCCCTTTCGCCATGAGATCATGAACCCGCTGTATGATGCGCTTACCTCGTGGAATAATGTGGATAATATTTTCCAAACAAAAGGTATCGAAAAAAGAAAAAATGAATTCCTGGACAAGCTAAGAGAGTTCACTCATCGCTTTTCCGATAAGTCCGGAGAAGAAGGGGGTGGTTTCATATCAATTGGAATGAAGGACTACGAGGATCGTGTGGATATGATCAAGTATAGGGACACGCTAAATCGTTTGGGAACTGAGGCGTATGAGAAATACAACGAGTTCTACAATTTCGCGCATCGCAAGTTACCGGTATAACATGACGCTCCAGCCGACGTCGGCGCTGTCGCGCCTTCTCGGCTGAGCTTTGTCGTTAGGGTGCGGTAGTTAACGTACATGAAATTTGGTGAGCTTCTACGTTGGCAGTGGCAGGGCTACGCTCGCGCTCATCGGGCGCGATCGAACCTGCTGCTTCATGTCATCTTAGTTCCGCTATTCATGGCGGGCAACATTGCGGTTGTCGCGGGTGGGGTTCTGTTGTCATGGTGGTTAGTTCTTGCTGGTATCGTGGTAACGTTCCTTTCTATCGCGTTACAGGGGCGTGGCCATAAGGCGGAGGCCAATCCGCCTGAGCCATTCACAGGGGTCGGCAATGCACTCTCACGCATATTCCTGGAGCAATGGGTTACGTTCCCTCGGTTTGTTCTATCGGGTGGCTGGCTTTGCGCGTTACGGTCAGCGCCCTAACAACTCAATTCAGCGGACCCGCTACGCGGGCCGCTGATTGCGAACGTTAAGCGTAAAAAGGAACATTGGTTCATGCGACTACAAGACATTCAGCCAGCAATAGCTCTTATTCAAAATGATCCTGTGGTTACCGAACTTCGTAGCCACACGTATCTATCAACGTATCCAGAAATTATCGCGCTTGGTCAGGAAGCTGAAATTCAAGCACGACAGTTCAAGCAGTTGGCGCTAATGGTGTATGGCTGGATGCCAAGAGTGTTGAGAATAGACAGCGCACATTTTCCAGCTGCCTTGGAAGCGGCCAATGCCGCTAAACAGGCAACAGCCGAAGGTTTTGAAGAAATCCCAATTAAACACATAGCAGATTGCTTGCATTCAATGGTCGGTGCGTCAAAGCTCCTCCATTTCATAAACCCAAAAGTATTCCCAATCTGGGATAGCAAAATACAAGCGTTCAGAGGCTTGCCCGACGGCAACTATGACATGTCGAATATCGAGAACTATCTCGAATACGTCAGAGATGTCCACGCAATAGTCAGAGAAGATGGTTTCGATGAGTTTTATGAACGGTACAGCGTTGTCCACGCAAACCGCTTAAAACAAAGCAATATCGAGGAATATCAGGTTAGCAATCTACGTGCAATTGAAGCATCTGCATTCGAGTTGGCACCGTGAATTCGCTTAACAAATCAATCAACTTCGCGCCTTCGGCGCCGGACGCAGCAAAGCTGCGCCGGTTATTGTGGCGTTCGGCATGTAACTAAAACCCTTTTCACGAGAGCTATAACCATGTCAATACAGATAGCTTTATTTAATCACAAGGGCGGGGTAAGCAAAACGACAACCTGCTTCAACCTGGGTTGGATGCTTGCAGAAAAAGGGCAATCTGTATTGCTCGTGGATTGTGACCCCCAATGTAATCTCACTGGAATGACCCTGGGTTTTAAAGGAGAAGACGAGTTGAGGTCCGTCTACGAAGCAGAAGGGATTCGTAATATTAGAGATGGTTTAGCGCCAGCATTTGAATCCCGGCCTGAGTTATTAAAGCCGGTAATATGCGAAGAGGTTATAGGGCGACCAAATATGCATCTTTTGCCCGGACATATTGGGCTTGCTGAGTATGAAGTTACCCTTGGCATAGCTCAAGAACTTTCAGGTTCGTTAGTCACACTGCAAAATCTTCCAGGCTCATTGCGCCATTTATTTAATATTACGGCAGAGTCAATAGGCGCTAATATCGTTATTATTGATATGAGCCCTAGCCTCGGCTCTTTAAATCAGAATTTATTAATGACTAGCGATTATTTTATCGTTCCTATGGCGCCAGATTACTACTCCGTTATGGCGACCGACAGCCTGTCTAGCGTGCTACCCAGATGGAAGAACTGGGCAGACAAGGCAAAGATCAATCCATTGCTAAAGGAAGCATCATATCCATTTCCTGAAACAAACCCTAAGTTCCTGGGTACAGTAATACAAAAGTACAGGATTCGCCAACAGGGTAGACCATCTGCTGCATTTCAAAAATGGATTGATGAAATCAATGAAGGTGTCAAGAGTAAATTGCTCCCGCTTTTAGAAACTATCAATATGGCGCTAGATGCAGATAAATATAGAGAATGCGGTATTGAGCCCGGCGATCCAATTCTTCAAATGTCGGATTTCAACAGTCTTATTGCGCTCTCTCAAAAACACCAAGCACCAGTGTTTTCTTTAACCGACGATCAACTTGAGCAGACAGGAATTGTGTTAGAGAGAACAAAAGCATCTATGAATAATTTTCGAGAGTCATTTGACCAAGCTGCTGGCAAAATACTTTGTTTGTTGAGCAATGAAAGCGATTGATAGTTTCCGTCAAAACATTCTCCATGCAAGAGATTTGGGGAGTCTATACAAGGCACTGAAATCGATTACTACCCCTGCTCTGTCGATTGACGATATTCTTCGATCTCAAATTGTAATGTCAGTTAGCGCCTTAGATCATTATGTTCATGAGGTTGTAAGACAAGGAATACTAAGTATTTTCAAAGGTGAACGTCCTGTTGTGCCCGGATTTAAGAAATTTGAGGTTCCGCTATTGGAGGCCAAAACATCTATAACTAGTGAGTCATCTACTTGGTTGGATGCATTAATTCGGCATAGGCATTCGTTCATATCTTTCCAACATCCAGATAAGATCGCTGATGCAATTCGTTTAATCCATTCTGAACCACTCTGGCCTGCACTTGAGACACGTTTGGGAGTATCGTGTCGCGACTTAAAAGAAGAGCTAAAGCTTATTATAGATAGGCGTAATAAAATAGCACATGAGTCAGATGTTGACCCGAGTTATCCGGGATCAAGGTGGCCAATTACATATGATGATGCGACTCACGCTACAGATTTTGTCGAAGAACTGGTAGAGGCAATTGATATTGAGGTTTCATGACTAATTGGAGAATGCCGAACAAGGCGCCCCACCTGACCGCTATTCCGCTGGCGCTCCATAGCGGCAGGTGAGCTTGGTCGTTGTACGTCAATGAGGCGCTGAGATATGACCAAGCGTATTTCTCCAGCAGCGGTGCAAGCATTGAAGGAAGCGCTTTCTTTGGTCTATTGGTATAAATCCGACCTCAGAAGCTTTCTTTCCCACTGCATCGCTGATCCTGCAGTCCTATCGCGCCTGAACTGGAACGAGTACAAAAGAAACATTGTCGCGACGCTGGTTGATCACTTGGCAAGAAATGAGGAGGTGTACCAGCGTGACCTCATTCGCTTGATGTCCGAAGTCGGAAAAGTCACAGATTTTTCGCACCTTCGCAAGCTCGAAGACGGGGAGCAAAAGGCCGCTGATGCAAAAGCCGCAGTAGAGGCACTACGCGCCCAAATCAAGGGGCACCAAGATATTGCGGCGGAACAAAAAGCCTCAGAAGCACGCCGGAAGGAGGCGCATGCAAAGCTCATGCAGGTTAACGCGGTGCAACAAGAGCTCGACTCTCTGAAGGCTGAGTTCTTTGAGCTTGTAAGTTCCGACAATCCGCAGCAGCGAGGCTTCAGTCTGGAGAAAGTGTTGAGGGGTCTGTTCAACCTTTTCGATCTGGATCCGAAGGCATCATTCCGGATCGTGGGTGAGCAAATAGATGGTGCGTTCAGTTTTGAAGGAACTGACTATCTGCTGGAGGCCAAGTGGCAGCAGGATCCAGTTGGAGCAAAGGATTTAGATGGGATGGCTGGGAAGCTATCTCGAAAGCTCGAAAACACTCTCGGGTTGTTCCTTTCTATCAACGGATTCTCCGAGGACGCTGTTAAGGCACATTCATCGGGCCGACGTTTGGTCGTTCTAATGGATGGAAGCGACCTCATGGCGGTGCTCGAAGGCCGGATTGATTTGGTTCAGTTGCTTTTGCGCAAGAGGCGTAAGGCCGCAGAAACCGGAAACATTTACCTAAGAATTCATGAAATTCTGTGAATTGACGTACAACAAATCGTTGCAGCGGACGTTTGACCCGCCACCCATTTTTGCAGTCGCAAAAACGGGTGGCGCCTCAAACGCCGCTGAACTCAGGCGTTAGCTTCTTGAGGAAGAACCGTGCCTGATGAAAGTTCAGAAAGTGGCAAGGTCGCAGAAGTCGTAAAGGCTGTGGGCGAGATTGTCGATAAGGTGCCTATCTACCAAGACGCTATCCAGCCGGCTGCAAAAGAGATTGGAAAAGGACTTCAAGTAGTAGCAAAGGCAGTGAATGCTGCGCTTACTCCCGTCGAGGGAATGATTTGGGGTATCTGTCAACGATCGCCCGTATGGAGCCATTCCCGGATCGCCGCAATGGAGCCGGTGGGTGATCGCCGTAATGGAGCCACGGCCGGATCGCCTAATGGAGCCACTGTAGACC